>Ga0207505_100021_pt1 | contig 43729 bp, 44 predicted proteins | sample NitcycUWRROWE17A_FD_188207 | JGI IMG/M metagenome (GOLD analysis project Ga0207505, IMG submission 188207) | Soil microbial communities from Arlington Agricultural Research Station in Wisconsin, USA - Nitrogen cycling UWRJ-ROWE17-A (SPAdes) | ecosystem: Environmental > Terrestrial > Soil >... | reverse complement strand
GCGTACGGTTCAATCCCCCAACGCGCTTCGGGCCGGTTTATACCGGCCCGTTTTTTATTCTTCGCGGCTGGATTTTTAGCGCAGCTCGATCATGGACGCGCCGCGAACGGGGCCGGGATTTTCGATCGAGCCGGGCTGCACGAGAATCACGATCGCATCGGCGTCATTGGCATCGAGTTCGGGAAGCGGCACCGAGCTCTTGATCGGCGAGCCGGTCCATTCGGCGACCCGGCGCCAGGAACGGACCACATTGGAATAGGTGACGGTGCGGCCGTGATTTTCGCCGCGACCGATCGCAACCGGGGTCGCCCGCGCAACGGTCAGGAGCCACACCGAGGCCGGCGCGCCTTGTCCTGCGCCAACGTCGACTTCGATGTTGTCGCCGTTGCGGGTCAAGGTAACCGGCACCGCGGCCTTGGCCGCGCTCTTGCAAGCGGCTTCGATCGCCTGGCGGTCGCTGCCGATCACTTGCGCGGAGCCGTTGACGATCACCTGCGGCGTGTAGACTTGGCGGTCGCCGCGTCCCCCGGCATAGCCGCGTTGGCGCATCGAATGGGCGTGCTGCGCGAGCGTATCCTTCCAGCCGAGGTAGTCCCAGTAATCGACTGGAACGCTGAGCGCGATCACGCGGCCTTCGGCCGCGAGCTGACCGAGCACGCGATCCGCCGCGGGGCACGACGAGCAGCCCTGGCTGGTGAACAGCTCGACAACCGCCTTCGATTCGGCGGCCAGCGCGGGCGTGGCCAGCGCGGCAAGCAGCGAAAGCAAAGCGGAAACGTTGCGGGTGAGCATCGCGACCGAGTTCCTGAAACCGAGGCCGAAGTAATGACCCTTCCAGGCGCGAAGAGCGAGTCACTTCACGGTGAAATCAGGTCGCCTTTTCGTGAACGCCGCGTCATGCCGCGAGCTGACGCAACACATAATTCAGGATTCCGCCGTTCTTGAAATAATCCAATTCGTCCAACGTATCGATCCGGCAGAGCAGCGGCACCTGCTTCAACGTGCCGTCGGCGGACTTGATTTCGGCGGTGAATTTCTGCCGCGGCTTCAGGCCGGTCGCGATGCCCCGAATGGTGACAAACTCATCGCCCTTCAGCCCCAGCGTCTGCCACGACGTTCCCTCCTCGAAGGTGAGCGGAATGACGCCCATGCCGACGAGATTGGAGCGGTGGATGCGCTCGAAGGATTGCGCAATCACCGCGCGAATGCCGAGCAGCATCGTGCCCTTCGCGGCCCAGTCGCGCGAGGAGCCGGTGCCGTATTCCTTGCCGGCGAAGACGACGAGCGGCACGTGTTCGCGCTTGTAGCGCATGGCGGCGTCATAGATCGAAAGCCGCTCGCCCGACGGATAGTGGACGGTCACGCCGCCTTCGACGCCTGGTACCATCTGGTTCTTGATGCGGATGTTGGCGAATGTGCCGCGCATCATCACCTCGTGATTGCCGCGGCGCGTGCCGTACTGGTTGAAGTCGATGACGTCGACGCCGTGCTCGATCAGGTATTTCCCCGCCGGCGAAGCCGCCTTGATGGATCCTGCCGGCGAGATGTGGTCGGTGGTGATCGAATCGAGGAACAGGCCGAGGATGCGCGCGTTCACGACGTCGGTGATCAGGGCGGGCTTGCGGCCCATGTGAACGAAATAGGGCGGGTTCTGCACATAGGTCGACAGCGAATCCCACGGATACGTGTCGCTTTTGGCGACCTTGATCGAACGCCAGTGCGCGTCGCCCTTGAAGACGTCGGAATATTTCTTCTGGAACAGCTTCTTGGTGACGGTGCGGCGAACGTAGCCCGTGATCTCCTTCGAACTCGGCCAGACGTCCTTCAGATAAACCGGCTTGCCGCCCTTTCCGGTTCCCAGCGGCTCCGTCGACAGGTCCTTGAGCATCGAGCCCGCCAGCGCATAGGCGACGACGAGCGGCGGCGAGGCAAGGTAATTCGCGCGCACGTCGGGGTTCACGCGGCCCTCGAAATTGCGGTTCCCCGAAAGCACCGCCGCGGCGACAAGATCGCTCGCGCCGACGGTCTTTGAGATCGCGTCCGGCAGCGGCCCGGAATTGCCGATGCAGGTCGTGCATCCGAAGCCGACGAGGTTGAAACCCAGCCGGTCGAGATCCTTTTGCAAACCGGACTTGGTGAGATAATCGCCGACCACCTGCGAGCCCGGCGCGAGCGAGGTCTTCACCCATGGCTTCACTTCCAAGCCCAGCTTCACCGCGTTGCGCGCCAAGAGGCCGGCGCCGATCATGACGTTCGGGTTGGAGGTGTTGGTGCACGATGTGATGGCGGCGATCACCACGTCGCCATGGCCGAGGTCGAATTTCTCGCCCGCCACCTTGAAGCGGCGGCCGAGTTCGGTGGCTTTCTTGAATTCCTTGTCCATCGATTCGGCAAAGCCCACCTTGACCTTTGACAGCGGCACGCGGTCCTGCGGCCGCTTGGGGCCGGCGAGCGAGGGCTCGACCGTCGAAAGATCAAGCGACAGCGTGTCGGTGAAGACCGGATCGGGCGTCGATTTGGTGTGGTAGAGGCCTTGCGCCTTGGCGTAGGCGGCGACCAGCGCGAGGCGATCCTTGTCGCGGCCGGTGTCGGAGAGATAGCGGAGCGTCTCCTCGTCGATCGGAAAGAAGCCGCAGGTGGCGCCGTATTCGGGCGACATGTTGCCGATGGTGGCGCGATCCTCGAGCGAAAGCGCGCCGACGCCGGGGCCGTAGAACTCGACGAACTTGCCGACCACGCCCTGCTTGCGCAGCATTTCGGTGACGGTGAGAACGAGATCGGTGGCGGTGACCCCCTCCTTCATCTTGCCGGCGAGACGGAAGCCGACCACTTCGGGGATCAGCATCGAGATCGGCTGGCCCAGCATCGCCGCTTCCGCTTCGATGCCGCCGACGCCCCAGCCCAGCACCGAGAGACCGTTGACCATTGTGGTGTGGCTGTCGGTGCCGACGAGCGTGTCGGGATAGGCCACTTCGGCGACCTTGCCGTCGGCGCCCTTTTCCTTGCGCGACCAAATCGTGCGCGACAGATACTCAAGGTTGACCTGATGGCAGATGCCGGTGCCCGGCGGCACGACGCGGAAATTGTCGAAGGCTTGCTGGCCCCATTTCAAAAAACGATAACGCTCGAGATTGCGCTTGTATTCAAGCTCGACGTTCTGCTTGAAAGCGCGCGGCGAGCCGAAATGATCGACGATGACGGAGTGATCGATGACAAGGTCGACCGGCACCAGCGGGTTGATCTTTTTTGGATCGCCGCCGAGCGATTTCATCGCGTCGCGCATCGCGGCGAGGTCGACCACCGCCGGCACGCCGGTGAAGTCCTGCATCAACACGCGCGCCGGGCGGAACGCGATTTCGCGGTCGCTCCTACGCTTCTTTACCCAATCGGCGATCGCCTTGATGTCGTCTTTCTTGACCGTGCGGCCATCCTCGTGACGGATGAGATTCTCCAAGAGGACCTTCATCGAGAAAGGCAGGGTTGAAATGCCGGCCAGCCCGTTTTTCTCGGCGACGGGGAGGCTGTAATAGTCGTAGGTCTTCTTGCCGACCTTCAGGGTGCGGCGGCATTTGAAGCTGTCGAGGGTGGTCACGGGGGTCTTTCCAGAATCTTCCAACGGTTGTGTGCCTTATATAGCGATTTAAAAGCGCGGTCACCGCAATGAAGGCGTAAGGCGAATCCGCCCGCTATCGGGCTGAAATCGAAGGTTCGGAGGCCCGATGCGATTGTTGGCGGAAAATCTCAGCTCCATGCGCGGGGGTCGGGTGCTGTTTCAGGGCCTTTCCTTCGCGATGGGCGCGGGCGAGGCACTCATGGTGATCGGCCCGAACGGCAGCGGGAAAACCACGCTTTTACGTCTGATTGCCGGACTTTTGCCGCCGACCGCCGGGAGAATCGCCCTTGCGGGTTCGGAAGACCCGGTCAGCGAGACGGTTCATTTTATCGGTTATCAGGATGCGCTGAAGGGAGCACTCACGGTCCGCGAAAACCTCGCCTTCTATAAAAGCCTGTTCGGAGGCGGCGGAGAGGCCGTCGACGGGGCGCTCGGGCGGATGGGGGTTGGTACCTTGGCGATGCTGCCGGCGCAGGTGTTGTCGGCCGGTCAGCGGCGGCGCGCGGCACTCGCGCGGCTCCTTGTCTCGCATCGGCCGATCTGGCTGCTCGACGAGCCGGCCAACACGCTCGACGCCGACGGGAAAACGCTGCTTACGCGATTGATGGAGGAGCATCGCAAGCGCGGTGGTGTCGTCATTGCCGCGACCCACGTGCGTCTCGATCTTCCCGGCGCGCGGGAGATTTCGCTCGGAGGCGCCGCTTGAACAGCGCTCTTGCCGCGATTTTGAAGCGCGACCTCAAGCTCGCGCTGCGCGCGGGCGGCGGCGCCGGCATCGGCGTGATTTTTTTTCTCGCGGTCGTGACCATCGTGCCGTTCGCGGTCGGTCCCGACCTACCCCTGCTCAAGCGCATCGGCGCGGCGGTGCTGTGGATAGGGGCGCTGCTGGCGAGCCTCTTGGGGCTTGAGCGCATATTCGCCGCCGATCATGAGGACGGAAGTCTCGATCTCTTGTTTCTTGCGCCCGCGCCGCTCGTGCTGACCGCCGCCGCGAAAGCGTTGGCGCACTGGATCGCCACCGGCTTGCCGCTCGTCGTCATGGCGCCGGTCCTTGGCCTGATGTTGGGGATCGATCCGCGGGCGCTGGCGGCGGTCACGGCAACGCTTCTCGCCGGAACCCCGGCCGTCACGTTCATCGGTCTCATCGCGGGGGCGTTGGCGGTGACGCTGCCGCGCAGCGGTTTGCTTGTCGCGGTACTGGTGCTGCCGCTCGCGATTCCGCTGCTGATCTTCGGCGTTGCCGCCACCGACGCGGCGGTCACCAATGAAGTTCCCTTTGGCGCGCCGTTTCGCCTGTTGTGCGCGATTTCGCTGTTCTTTTTTGTGCTGGGACCGATCGCGGCAGCGGCGGCGCTGCGGCTTGCCCGTGAGTGACGGCATCGCCGCCTGAATTGCGTTCGTGTTCCCGGCCCGATAATCAGACCCCATGTCGCTCTCCGATCTCGCCAGTCCGCATCGCTTCCTTAGCCTAGCGCGCCTGCTGGTTCCAACGTTCGCCGCGCTTGCGCTCGTCCTGACCGGCCTTGGACTCGTGCTCGGCTTCCGCGCGCCGCCCGATTATCAACAAGGCGAAACGGTGCGGATCATGTACATCCACGTTCCCGCCGCCTGGATCTCGCTCGCCGCCTATACGTTGATGGCGGTCGCGTCGCTCGGCACGTTGGTTTGGCGCCACCCGCTCGCCGATGTCGCGGCAAAGACCGCCGCCCCGATCGGCGCTGCGTTTTGCTTGCTCTGCCTCGTTACCGGCGCGCTGTGGGGCCGGCCAATGTGGGGCGCCTATTGGGTGTGGGACCCGCGGCTCACTTCAGAGCTTGTTCTGTTTTTGCTCTATCTCGGCGTGATCGCGCTCTGGAACGCAATCGAGGATCCCGGCCGAGCCGGCAGAGCGGCCGCAATCCTTACACTCGTCGGCTTCATCAATGTGCCGATCGTCACGTTTTCGGTGGAGTGGTGGTCGTCGCTGCATCAGGGGGCGTCCGTTTTCCGCCCCGGCGGTCCGGCCATTCATCCCTCGATCTTGTGGCCGCTGATGATATCGGCGGCAGGTTTCACCGCGCTGTTTTTCGCGCTGCATGTCGCCGCCATGCGCAACGAAATTCTGCGCCGCCGCTTACGCACGCTCGGCATTCTCGCCGCGGCGGAAGCCGACGTGCGCTAGCGCGATGGATCTCGGACCGCACGCGGGTTTCATCGTCTCCGCCTACGCCACGGCCGCGATTATTGTCGGCGCGCTCGTGTTCTGGGTGTACGCCGACTATCGCGCGCTCAAGCGCTCGATCGCCGAACTCGAAGCGCGCGGCACCAAGCGGCGCTCGATTCGCTGATCGGCGCCCGGACCATCACTTCGGCGTTTTTGCCGCGTAGCGGACGAAAACCGGCGTCTGCGCGAACGCGAAAATCAAGGTGATTGGAATAAAGCCGAACGTCTTGAACGCCACCCAGGCGTCGGTCGAGACGGTGCGCCATACGATTTCGTTCAAGACCGCAAGCGCGAGGAAAAAAAACGCCCAGCGCCAGGTCAGCTTCTTCCAGCCTTCCTCGGTGAGATGGAAGGCGCCGTCGAGCACGAGTTCGAACAGCGGCCGGCCAGTGAGCAGACCGATAAAGAGGATTGCCGCGAACATCGAGTAGATGATCGTCGGCTTCACCTTGATGAAGGTCTCGTTTTGCAGCCAAAGCGTCAGCGCACCGAAAACGAGAACGATTGCGGCTGTCGCCAGGGGAACGAGCGGAATGCGGCGAACGAAGACGTATTGGGTCGCAAGCGCCATCACGATTGCCAGCATGAAGGCGGCGGTGGCGAAGAAGATGCCGCCATAGCTGTTGGCGAAGAAAAAAAGCACGAGCGGCCCGAAGTCGAGCGCGAGTTTGGCAAGCGGGTTTAACTTGGCGCGCGACTGCATGGGGGCGTTCATAGTTCCTTGATGCCTTTTGCCCGCGCTCGGATCAAGAGGCGGCGGAATCGGCAAGGCCGACGATCGCGCGCGAAAAGGCGCGCGCCTCGAAGGGCGCGAGATCCGCGACGGTCTCGCCGATGCCGACGAAATGCACCGGCAGGCCGAAGCGCGCCGCCAGGGCCACGAGGATTCCGCCTTTCGCAGTGCCGTCGAGCTTGGCGAGCACGATGCCGGTGACGCCCGCAACCTTGGCGAAGACTTCTGCTTGCGAGAGCGCGTTCTGGCCCACGGTGGCATCGAGCACCAGGAGCACCGCATGCGGCGCGGTATCGTCGAGCTTCTTGATCACCCGGTTGATCTTCTCCAATTCGCCCATCAGCGCCGCCTTGTTCTGCAGCCGGCCGGCGGTGTCGATGAGCAGAATGTCGCTCCGCTCGGCGCGGGCGCGCTCGAGCGCTTCGAAGGCGACACCGGCGGGATCGGCGCCGGGCGCTTTGGCGACGACCGGCGCGTTCACGCGCTTTCCCCACAGCACCAGCTGATCGATCGCCGCGGCGCGGAAGGTATCGGCGGCGGCGAGCATGACGGAATGACCGTCCGCTTGCAGTCTTGCCGCGAGCTTGCCGAGCGTGGTCGTCTTGCCCGAGCCGTTGACGCCGACGCCGAGCACGACGAAGGGCTTTTTTGAAGCGTCGACGGAAAAATGCTTTTCGACGGGCGAAAGCACCGTTTCGATCTCGCGTGCCACGAGCGACTTAATCTCGTCTTCACCGAGCTCGTGGGCGGGCCGCGCCCGGCCGACCGCGGCGACGATCTTCTCCGCCGTGACGGTGCCAAGATCCGCCTGAATGAGAAGATCCTCCAGCGCTTGCAGCGTCGCTTTATCGAGCCGGCGGCGGCCGAGATGGGCGATGCCGTCGCCGAGGCGCGAGGCGGTGCGCACGAGCCCCGCCGAAAGGCGCCGCCACAGTCCGGCTTCGTTCGCGCCCATGCGCGCTACGCGGCGATCAATCGCCGCCCGTCATGGCCGGCGATGAATACGTCTTGGATCGAACCCGGCGCCGCCGGCCGGTCGAGTCGCACCTCGGCGTAGTGCTCGGTGCGTCCGCTGGTGCGCTCGACGAGCACCTTTCGCCGGCGGCCGACTTCGCTCGCCAGATGACGCCGCAACGCCGTCTCGCCTTTTTCGCGCAGGCGGCGGGCGCGCTCCTTGGCGTAGCCGCGGCCGAGCTGCGGCATCTTCGCCGCGGGCGTGCCCGCGCGGGCGGAGAACGGAAAGACATGCAGGAAGGTGAGACCGCAATCGTCGATCAGCGCGAGCGAATTGCGAAAATGCGCTTCCGCCTCGGTCGGAAAGCCCGCGATAAGATCGGCGCCGAAAACGATGCCGGGCCGCAGCCGCCGCGCGTCGGCGCAGAAGGCGACGGCGTCGGCGCGCAAGTGCCGCCGCCTCATGCGCTTCAGGATCAGGTCGTCGCCGGCCTGCAGCGACAGATGGAGGTGCGGCATCAACCGCTCCTCTTCGGCGAGCGCACGCAAGAAGTCGCCGTCGATCTCGACCGGATCGATCGAGGAGATGCGCAGGCGCGGCAGCTCCGGCAGATGGCGAAGGATCGCGCGCACGAGCGCGCCGAGCCGCGGCTTACCGGGCAGGTCGGCGCCCCAGGCGGTGAGGTCAACGCCAGTCAGCACAACTTCGCTATAGCCGTTGTCGACGAGGCGGCGAATCTGCGCGACGACCTCTCCCGCGGGAACCGAGCGCGACGGACCGCGGCCGTAGGGAATGATGCAGAAGGTGCAACGATGATCGCAACCGTTCTGCACCTGCACGAAGGCGCGGGCGCGGCCTTCGAATCCGTCGACGAGATGCAGCGCGGTTTCATGCACCGCGGCGAGATCGTCGATCTTGACCTTTTCCTCGCCGCCGATGCCGAAATCGAGCGCGCGCTTCGTTTCGATCCAGGTCGCGGGGGCCGTTTTCGACGCATTGCCGAGCACGCGATCGACCTCGGGCATAGCGGCAAAGGTGGCGGGCTCGGTCTGGGCGGCGCAGCCGGTGACGATCACGCGAACGCCCGGCCGCTCGCGCGCCACGCGGCGAATCGCCTGGCGCGCCTGGCGCACGGCTTCCGCCGTCACCGCGCAGGAGTTGATGATGACGGCGTCCGCCAGGCCGGCGGCTTCGGCGTGCCGGCGCACGGTTTCGGATTCCGCCGCGTTCAACCGACAACCGAAATTGATGACCTCCAGAGACATACTTTCCTCAGGCCACACTGGCTTCGGCGAGCATCGCGGGGGAAAGCTTGCCTTCGAACTCGAACTCGACCGGTCCGCTCATCAACACATGATCGTCGCTTTCGCGCCATTCGACCGCAAGATCGCCGCCCGGCAGGGTGACGCGAACCTGGCGTCCGGTTCGCTTGGTGCGAACGGCAGCGACCGCGGCGGCGCAGGCGGCCGAGCCGCAGGCGCGCGTGAGTCCGGCGCCGCGCTCCCACGTTCTCACGATCAGATGATCCGCCCCCGCGAGCTGGGCGAGCGAGATGTTCGCGCGCTCGGGAAAGATCGGGTGGTTTTCGAGCATCGGCCCGAAGCGCGCGAGATCGTGCGCGGCGACGTCATCGACCCAGAAAATCACGTGCGGATTGCCCATGCTCACCGCCGAGGGCGAGTGCAGCACCGGATTGTCGATCGGCCCGATCTGCAGCTCGATCGCGCGGGTGTCGCGGAATTCCTCGGCGAGCGGGATTTCGTCCCAGCGCCAGCGCGGCGCGCCCATGTCCACCGTGACCGTGCCGGGCATGGATTCGATCATGCAGGCAGCCACGCCCGCCAGCGTTTCGAAGGCCAGGGTTTTCTTTCCCGTCGCCTTCGAGACGAGCGCGGCAATACAGCGCATGCCGTTGCCGCAGGCGCCGGCCTCCGATCCGTCGGAGTTGAAAATCCGCACGAATGCTTCGGTGCCGGCCGTGCGCGGCGGATAGAGCGCCATCAACTGATCGAACGGCACCGCGCCCGGGCGGGCAATGGCGCGCGCTTCGGCTGCGGTGATCGGCCCCGGGTCCGCGCGCAGATCGAGCACGACGATCTCGTTGCCGAGGCCGTTCATTTTAACGAAGGGGCGGTTCTGCAGCGCGCTCATGACAACCGTCGCGGTTGAAGGAGCTTATAGGAGAAAGCCAGGGGCGTTTGCGAGTCACCGCTGTGGCCTACTACCCGGATTGCCGCATTCGGTGTTAAAGAATTGCGGCGAAACCCGGTTGCATCAGGATCAGCCATGGCGGCCCGCTACGTCCTCGTTCCCATGACGACCCGCTTTATCGCGGCGTTGTTGCTCGCCTTCGCGCTCTCTCTGGCCGCGCAGGCGCAGGAACCGAAAACGCCGGCGCCGAGCGTGACCCAGGATCCCTTCGGCGAGGAAGTCACGCTGCCCGAACGCAAGGCGCTCTTTCGCCACAACAAGACGAGCTGGGAAGATGCCTGGGTCAATCTCGTCGCCGCCTTCAAGACGGCGCGGGCGGAAGCCGAGCGGCTGAAACTCAAGGTGATCGGTCCTTCGCTGGTGATTTACCGCTCGACGAGCGACGAGGGATTCGAATTCGACGCGGCGCTGCCGATTGAAGCCGATCCCGCCGCGCCGCCCGGCGAGGATTTCAAGATCGGGCCGACGCGCACCGGCAAGGCGATCAAGTTCGTCTATCGCGGTCCGTTTGACGCGATGGATTCGACTTACGAGAACATCAGCAATTATATCGACTCCAAACGCATCGATGCCGAGGATCTCTCGATCGAGGAGTATATTACCGATCCGGTGACGACGAAGCCGGGAGAGATCGTGATCAATATCTATATGCCGCTCAAGAAGTGAGCGGCGGCGAATTTTTTCTTCGCTTCGCGGGAGTTTCCGAAAACCGGTTTCCACTTTTCGGGATCATGCTTTAGACGATTTCCCATACCTCGCCCGGCAAGAGCGTGCGGAAGCGCTCGGCCGAAACGCCCGCAGTCTTGAGTGCCACGGCAAGCGCTTCGCGCGGCGCGTCGATCGCTTCGTAAGTGAGCTTGAACGTGCCGTGATGAAGGGCAAGCGCGAACTCGGCGCCGCAATCGGCGAGCGCCCGGACGGCCTCTTCCGGGTTCATGTGCTGGTCGCGCATGAACCAGCGCGGCTCGTAGGCGCCGATCGGCAGCATTGCCAGGCGAAAAGGACCGTGGCGGTCGCGCGCGGTCTTGAAGTAATAGCCCTCGCCGTAGCCCGAATCGGCGACGAAGTAGATTTTTCCGCCCGGCGTTTCGATCACGAAGGAGGCCCACAAAGCCTTGTTGCGGTCCCAGAGGCTGCGCGCCGACCAATGGCGCGTGGCGACGGGCGTGACTGAAAAGCCGCGGCCGAGATCGACGCGTTCTTCCCAATCGCGAGCCTCGGCGCCGATCGCCGGATCGTAGGCGCGCATGATGGCGTCGTTGCCGAGCGGCGTGATCACGCGCGGACGATGCGCGGCCGCAAGCCGCGACAGCGTCGCCACGTCGAGATGGTCGTAATGGCAATGCGAGACGAGCACGAGGTCGATCGGCGGCAGCGCCTCGAACGCAATTCCGGGGTCGTTGACGCGCTTGGGGCCGACGAAAGTGAAAGGCGAGGCGCGCTCGGACCAGACTGGATCGCACAGAACGTTCAGGCCCGCGGTTTGAATGAGCACGCTCACATGGCCGATATGGGAAACGCGGATGGTTTTTCCCTCGACCCGGGCGGGCGGCCGGTCGGAATAAGGGCTCGGCGCCCGCTCCGGCCATTTCTCGCCGCGCCCGCTGAAGAACCGCAAGAGATCGGCCGGCTTTTTCAAGGGCGAGCTGTGGGCGTCGAAGAAGCGCACGCCGTCGAAATGATCGGAGGCAGGGCCGTCGTAGTAGCGCGCCAACAGCGTTCGCGCCGCCGCGCCGCCGCCGAGCGCGGCGAATAGCGCGGCAAGGCTCAAGAACAGGCGGCGGCGGGAAATCGGCATCGTTTCGCCATATAGCGGCACGCCAGCCCGGATTCCACCGCCTTGACTTGGTCTTTTACGGCTCCTAGCTTCCGCGCGCTCACGGAAAGTACGCGAGCTTGATCCACCGCCCACCGGTCCAGGAGAGGCCGGAGGCCAACGCCCGACAGCGCGATGCGCCCTCGGGCGCGAAAGCGTTTGGCGCGATGTTCGACACACTGTCGGAAAAAATCGGCGGCATTCTGGGCCGGCTCACGGGCCGCGGCGCGCTGTCGGAAAACGACGTGCGCGAGGCGATGCGCGAGGTGCGCAAGGCGCTTCTAGAAGCCGACGTCGCGCTCGAAGTCGCCCGCGCCTTCACCGACAAGGTGGCGGAACGCGCGACCGGTGCCGACGTGATCCGCTCGGTCACGCCCGGCCAAATGGTCGTGAAGATCGTGCACGACGAATTGGTGAATGTGTTGGGCTCCGACGCAAGACCGATCGACCTCGCCGCCGCCGCTCCCGTGCCGATCCTGATGGTGGGGCTGCAGGGCTCGGGCAAGACCACCACCACCGCCAAGATCGCCAAGCGCCTGAAGGAGCGCATGAAGAAGAAGGCGCTGATGGCCTCGCTCGACACCCGCCGCCCGGCGGCGATGGAGCAGCTCGCGGTGCTCGGCCGGGAAATCGGCGTCGACACGCTCGCGATCGTCGAGGGCGAAAATGCGCTCGCCATCGCGCGGCGCGCGATCGCGACGGCGAAGCGCTCGGGCGCGGATGTCGTGCTCCTCGACAGCGCCGGCCGCGTCACGGTCGACGAGGAATTGATGCGGGAATTGACCGAGGTCGAAGCGGCGACGAAGCCGCACGAAGTGCTGCTCGTCGCCGACAGCCTCACCGGCCAGGACGCGGTGACGACCGCGCGCGCCTTCGATCGGCAATTGACCCTCACCGGCATCGTGCTCACGCGCGTCGACGGCGACGGGCGCGGGGGTGCAGCACTTTCGATGCGCGCCGTCACCGGCAAGCCGATCAAGCTGATCGGCACCGGCGAGAAACTGGATGCGCTCGAGGATTTCGATCCGCGCCGCATCGCCGGGCGCATTCTCGGCATGGGCGATGTCGTTTCGCTGGTGGAGAAGGCCGCCGAGAATCTTGACATCGAGAAGGCAAAGGCCACCGCCGAGAAGATGCGCGCGGGCAAGTTCGACCTGTCGGACCTGCGCGATCAACTGGAGCAGATGAAGAAGATCGGCGGGATTTCGGGAATGCTCGGCATGCTGCCGGGCGTCGCCAAGATGAAGAACCAGATCGCATCCGCCCATCTCGACGACCGCGTATTGAAGCGGCAGACCGCGATCATCGATTCGATGACGCCTGCCGAGCGGCGCAATCCCGATGTTCTCAAGGCGAGCCGCAAGAAGCGCATCGCGGCGGGCTCCGGCACCAAGGTCGAGGACATCAACCGGCTGCTCAAAATGCACCGCCAGATGGCCGACATGATGAAGGCGATCGGCGGCAAGCGCGGCGCGCTCGCGGGCCTCGGCGGCCTATTCGGCATGGGCGGGCCGAGCCCCGAGGACATGCAGAAACTCGCGGAAAAGATGCCGGCCAATCCGGGGCTGCCGCCGAAATTTCCGGGGCTCCCGTCGGGCGGACTTCCGGGCCTTGGCGGCTTGCCCGGCCTCGGCGGAGCGAAGGATTTCAAGAAGAAATGACGAACCAACACCAATGAACTCGAACGAAAGGAACTGAAATGGCTCTCACCATCCGTCTGGCTCGCGTCGGCGCCAAGAAGCGCCCGCAATTTCGCGTCGTCGTCGCCGATTCGCGCTACCCGCGCGACGGCCGCTTCATCGAGAAGCTCGGCACCTATAATCCGATGTTGCCGAAGGATTCGAAGGAGCGCGTCCATCTCGAACTTGAGCGCATAAAGCATTGGCTGTCGAAGGGCGCTCAGCCTTCCGACCGTGTGTCGCGCTTTCTCGATGCTGCCGGCGTGCTCAAGCGCAAGCCGCGCAACAATCCCGAGAAAGCAGTCCCGCGCGCCCAACGCCGGGCGGAGGCCGAAGCCGCAAAGGAAGGCGGCGCGAAGCCCGCAGAGGCGCCGAAGTCCGCCGAGGCACCCAAGCCTGCCGAGGCGCCGAAGCCTGCCGAGGCGCCGGCGGGCGAGCCCGCCGCGAGCTGACGCTCGATGCCGTCGGAGCGGGTCCGCGTCGCCAAGATCGGCGCCGCGCACGGCGTGCGCGGCGAGGTGCGGCTGTTCGCCTATACCGAAGATCCGCTCGCGCTCCGTGCCTACGGCGAACTCGAGGATGAAAGCGGCACGCGCCGCTTTCGCATTGTCTCGCTGCGATCGGCCAAGGATCATTTGATCGCGCGGATCGAGGGGGTGGGCGACCGCAACGAGGCTGCAAGTCTCACGCATCTCGAACTCTACATTCCGCGCGCGCGCTTGCCGCAGCGGAAAGATGCCGACACGTTCTACCAGGCCGATCTCGTCGGGCTGTCGGTCGAGACGAAGGAGGGTGAGAAACTCGGCGAGGTGATCGGCGTGCGGAATTTCGGCGCCGGCGACCTTCTGGAAATCAAGCGCGCGCAGGGCGAGAACGTGCTGATTCCATTCATCGACCGGTACGTGCCGGCCGTCGATATCGCAAACGGCAAGATCGTCGCCGACCCGCCGCAGGGATTATTCGACGTGAACGCCAAAGGCTGACCATGTGGCGCGCGACCGTACTGACGATATTCCCCGAGTTGTTTCCGGGCCCGCTTGGCGCGAGCCTCGCCGGCAAGGCGCTCAGTCAAAAAATCTGGTCGTGCGAGGCGATCGACATCCGCGATTTCGCCGCCGACAAGCACCGCTCGGTCGACGATACGCCGGCGGGCGGCGGACCCGGCATGGTGATGCGTGCCGACGTGCTGGCGCGGGCGATCGATGCGGCGGCTCCGGCGAACGACTCGCGCCCGCGCATTGTGCTCACGCCGCGCGGCAAGCCGCTCCTGCAATCACGCGTGCGCGAACTCGCGGGAGCGCCGGGCCTCGTGCTCGTCTGCGGCCGCTTCGAGGGGGTGGACGAGCGGGTGATCGAGCGGCGGGCGCTCGAGGAAATCTCGATCGGCGACTATGTGCTGTCGGGTGGCGAGATCGCGGCCTTGGTCTTGCTCGACGCCTGCGTGCGGCTCCTGCCGGGGGCGATGGGCACGGAGGCTTCGCACGTCGAAGAGAGTTTCGAGGCCGGCCTCCTGGAATATCCGCATTACACCAAGCCGCAGGAATTCGAGGGACGGTCGATCCCGGAAGTGCTGAACTCCGGCCATCACGGCAAGGTTGCGGCCTGGCGGCGGGAACAGGCGGAAAGGGCGACGCGTGAGCGCCGTCCGGACCTGTGGGCCCGACGCAAGGACGAAACGCCCAAAGGGGCATGACAAGCGGCCCGGATTGGCGTAAGAGCCCGCCCATCCCGAAAGGATGTTACCCGCATTACGCGGTCCCCAAGGACCGGCGCGAAGGTTGAAAGCCATGAACATCATTCAGACCCTAGAGCGCGAAGAGATGGCGCGCGTGAGCCAAGGCAAGCGAATGCCCGACTTCGCGCCGGGCGACACCGTGCTCGTCAACGTCAAGGTGGTCGAAGGCGACCGCACGCGCATTCAGGCCTATGAAGGCGTCTGCATCGGCCGCTCGGGCGCGGGGCTGAACGAGAGCTTCACCGTGCGCAAGATTTCCTACGGCGAAGGCGTCGAGCGCGTGTTCCCGCTCTATTCGCCGATGATCGACTCGCTCGAGGTCGTGCGCCGCGGCAAGGTTCGCCGCGCCAAGCTCTATTACCTGCGCGCGCGCCGCGGCAAGAAGGCGAGGATCGGCGAGAAGCAGGACTTCACCGCCGAGCTGGGCGAGGCCGTGGAAGCCGCCGGGAAGCCGGAGACCGCCGCGCCCGCACCGGCGGAGGTCAAAGCGGAGTAAGGCTAGGATGCGGCCGCGCACGCTCTACGACAAAATCTGGGACGATCACCTCGTCGATACGCAGCCCGACGGCACTTCGTTGCTCTACATCGACCGGCATCTCGTGCATGAGGTGACGAGCCCGCAGGCGTTCGAGGGTTTGCGCATGAGCGGGCGCAAGGTGCGCGCGCCGGAAAAGACGCTGGCGGTCGTCGATCACAACATTCCGACCACCGACCGCTCGAAGGGCATTGACGATCCGGAATCGGCGCTGCAGGTCGAAACGCTCGCCCAGAACGCGCGCGACTTCGGCATCGAGTATTTCAACGAGCGCGACCGCCGGCAGGGCATCGTCCACATCATCGGGCCAGAGCAGGGCTTCACGCTGCCCGGCACCACCATCGTTTGCGGCGACAGCCACACCTCGACGCATGGCGCCTTCGGGGCGCTCGCGCATGGAATCGGCACGTCGGAGGTCGAGCATGTGCTGGCGACGCAAACGCTGATCCAGAAAAAAGCGAAGAACATGCGGGTGACCGTCGACGGCAAGCTGCCGCGCGGCGTCGGCGCCAAGGACATCATCCTCGCGATCATCGGCGAGATCGGCACCGCTGGCGGCACCGGCCGGGTGATCGAATACGCCGGCGAGGCGATCCGTGCGCTCTCGATGGAAGGCCGCATGACGGTGTGCAACATGTCGATCGAAGGCGGCGCGCGCGCCGGCACGGTGGCGCCGGACGAAAAAGCGTTCGCTTATCTCAAGGACAGACCGAAATCGCCCAAGGGCAAGACCTGGGACGAGGCCATGCGCTACTGGGAAACGCTCTCTTCCGACGATGATGCCGTGTTCGACACCGAAGTGAAGCTCGATGCGGCGGCGCTGCCACCGATCGTGAGCTGGGGCACGAGCCCGGAGGACGTGGTTTCGGTCATCGGCGTTGTGCCCGACCCCGCAAACATCGCCGACGAATCGCGGCGCCTCTCCAAGCAGCGCGCCCTCGAATATATGGGGCTCACGCCCGGCACCAAGATCACCGATCTCGCGCTCGACAAGATCTTCATCGGCTCCTGCACCAATGGGCGCATCGAGGATCTGCGCCTGGTCGCGAAAATCGTCGAGGGCCGCAAGGTGCATGACGGCGTGAGCGCGATGATCGTGCCGGGCTCGGGCCTCGTGAAGGCGCAGGCCGAGGCCGAAGGCCTCGACGAGATTTTCAAGGCGGCGGGCTTCGACTGGCGCGAGCCCGGCTGCTCGATGTGTCTTGGCATGAATCCGGACAAGCTCAAGCCCGAGGAGCGCTGCGCCTCGACCTCGAACCGCAACTTCGAGGGCCGCCAGGGCTTCAAGGGCCGCACGCACCTCGTTTCGCCGGCGATGGCGGCGGCGGCGGCGATCGCCGGCCGTTTCGTCGATGTGCGGGAGTGGCCGAAAGCCTGACCGCGCGCAACGGCTTGTCATGAACCGGACGAACAAAGACTTGTGGCGCGGCTTGCGGGCGCCTTCGCTCGCGGATTTCGAGGAGTTGGCCGAGGCGGTCTATGCGCGGCTGCCGGCGCGGTTCCGCAGGCTTTGCGATCATGTGGTCATTCGGGTCGAGGATTTCCCCGCCGACGACGTGCTTAAGGAAATGGAGCTCGAAAGTCCGTTCGACATTCTCGGGCTCTTCACCGGCGTGGGGCTGCCGCAGGACGGCGCCGTCGCCGAAACGGGCAGGCTCCCCAACATGGTTCATCTCTATCGGCGGCCGATTCTCGACTATTGGGCCGAGCACGAGGAAGCGCTCGGCGCCATCGTCATCCACGTGCTGGTGCACGAGATCGGCCACCACTTCGGACTCTCTGATGACGACATGCAGCGGATCGAAAACGAGTCTGATGCGGTGCAAAATCGATAGCGTACAGCCGCTGGTTTCAGTCGCGGCGGCGTGGTATTTTTCCCAAATCAACAAGCAAAGGGGGAATCGCCATGTGGCGTGCCGACGTACTCGCCTGGCTCGCAGTCGCAGCCTACGCACTGCATATCATGGAGGAGCGCATCCTCGATTGGCACTCATCGATGAAGAAGTCGCTGAAGCTTTCGATGGATGTCGACAGCTACCACGTCATCGGTCGTGTGTTCTTGGTGTTCGGCGCCATCGCCGCCTTTATCTTCGGCTCGCTACCCGAGCTGGCGCGCGCCTTCGCCGTGTTCCTGTTGATCAACACCATCGTCTTCCACATCTGGCCGATGATCCGCACGCAAACTTTCTCGCCGGGTTCGTGGACGGCGATCTTCCTGTTTCTGCCGATCGTCTACATGACCTATGTGGCGGCGAACCTGCCGCCGGCGGGATGGATCTGGCCCGTCGTTATCGGCATCGCAATCACGGCCTTCCCGATCCTGCTTCTGCAATACGGCGGGGGAAAACGCCGCTAATTCTCCCCTTCCGATCAAGGAGGCCGGCGCCGCGCTCAGAAACAGCGCGGCGCCGGGACTTTGACCCGGCGGCGTAACCGGCTAGAAAGCCGCTCGAAACCCATTTTTCGAGCCAGTAGACCGCCATGGAAAAATTCACCGTGCTCGAGGGCGTCGCCGCACCCCTCAAGCTGGTCAATGTCGACACCGACAAGATCATTCCGAAGCAGTATCTGAAGACGATCAAGCGCACCGGCCTCGGAAAGGGCCTGTTCGCGGAGCTCCGCTACCAGGACGATGGCAGCGAGAATCCCGGCTTCGTCTTGAACCAGCCGGCCTATCGCAAAGCCAAGATTCTGGTGGCGGGCGACAATTTCGGCTGCGGCTCCTCGCGCGAGCACGCGCCGTGGGCGCTGCTCGATTTCGGCATCCGCTGCGTGATCTCGACCTCGTTCGCCGACATTTTCTACAATAACTGCTTCCAGAACGGCATTCTACCGATCCAGGTCTCGCCCGAGAATCTCGCCAAGCTTTTCGACGACGCCGAGCGCGGCGCCAACGCGACGCTCACGATCGATCTTGCCAAGCAGGAAATCCGCGGTCCCGACGGCGGCACGATCAAGTTCGACATCGACGCCAATCGCAAGCATCGCTTGCTCAATGGCCTCGATGACATCGGCCTCACCATGGAAAAGAAATCGAAGATCGAGAACTTCGAGAAGAAGGCGGCCGACAAAAGACCGTGGGCCTGAAACTGATGGCGGCTTTCAAGTTTCTGCTGCTTTCCGGCGACGGCATCGGGCCCGAGGTGATGGCCGAGGCGAAGCGCGTGATCGCGTTATTCGAGCGGCGCGGGCTCGCGTCGTTTTCGATCGAGGAAGATCTCGTCGGAGGCGCTGCCTACGACGCGCACGGCAAGGCGATTTCCGAAGCCGCGATGCAAAAGGCGCGCGCGGCCGACGCCATCCTGTTCGGCGCGGTCGGCGGGCCGAAATGGGACAAGGTGCCCTACGAGGCGCGGCCGGAGGCCGGGCTCCTGCGGCTGCGCAAGGATCTTGGCTTGTTCGCCAACATCCGCCCGGCGATCTGCTACCCGGCGCTCGCCGATGCCTCCAGCCTGAAGCGGGAGCTGGTGGAAGGCCTCGACATCGTCATTGTTCGCGAGCTCACGGGCGGCGTCTATTTCGGCGAGCCGAAAACCATCACTGATCTTGGCAACGGCCAGAAGCGCGCCATCGACACGCAGGTCTACGACACCTACGAAATCGAGCGCATCGCGCGCGTCGCCTTTGAGCTTGCGCGCAAGCGCGGCAACAAGGTGACCTCATCGGAGAAGCGCAACGTGATGAAATCGGGCGTGCTGTGGCACGAGGTCGTGAGCCAGGTGCACGAGCGCGAATACAAGGACGTGCAACTGGAGCATCAGCTCGCCGACGCGCTCGGCATGCAGCTCGTGCGCAATCCGAAGCAGTTCGACGTGATCGTGACCGACAATCTGTTCGGCGACATGCTCTCGGACGTCGCCGCGATGCTCACGGGCTCCTTAGGCATGCTGCCCTCCGCTTCGCTCGGCGAGATCGATGCGATATCGAAGAAGCGCCGCGCGCTCTACGAGCCGGTGCACGGCTCGGCGCCCGACATCGCGGGCAAGGACCTCGCCAATCCGATCGCCATGATCGGCTCGTTCGGCATGGCGCTGCGTTATTCGTTCGGCATGACGAAGGAAGCGGACCTCGTCGAGCAGGCGATCGCCGGCGCGCTCGCCCGCGGCATGCGCACCGCCGACATTCGCGGCGATGGCGCGACCAGCGTCAGCACCTCGGCGATGGGGAGCGCGATCCTCGAGGAACTCGAACGCCTCGCCGCCTAAGCACTTAGTAGTTGGGATAGCCCGGCAGTTCGAACGGTCCGGGCAGCGGGGTGCGCGGATTGATGTTTTCGTTCGGGGGGCCGTAGGTCGGGAAGCGGTTGTCGATCGCCCAAAGATAATTCGTGTAGCGGGCGGTGCCCGGCTTCACGGTGGTGCCGGCGTCGAGATAGCTGCGCTTCTGGATGATGATGCGGGTGCGCTTATGCTCGTAATCCTTGGCACTCGCAGGAAGGCTCGCGGCAAGCACCGCGAACGCGGTGGCAAGAGCGGCAAAAGACGCAAAACGCATGGACGCCTCTCCGTATTGGGACGAGGCCAGAATAGCCTGCTTTATCGAAACGCAACAGCGCGAAAATCGTTCGCCTCAAAATACGAGATTTGATTAGCGCCCAGCAATGCGGCCTCGTAGGGGCGGTGCGGTCTTCTGCGAAATCCAGTCGTCGGGCCGCTTCGGCGTTGCGGCCAAGATCGGCCCCGCCACGCCGCAAAAATTGCGCTTCAACTCGACCATGGCGAAGAAGGATGCGAGCTTGTCGTCGCCGCCCGCGCTCATCAAGGTGAGCCGATCGACGAGGCAGGCGAGCTGTCCATACGGCACCATCTCGGGGCCGGCATTGCACAGCCAAGCGACAAGGCCGAAGCGCGGATCGTCCCATGCCTTCGCGACGGCGACGCAAGCGCGCGCGCGCTCGGCGCCCGTGACGTTCATGTCGATCACGGAAAGCTCGCCGAATTTCGTCTTGAGCTTGCTCGGTGTTTCCGAAAGCTCGGCGTCGATTCCGGAATCGCCCGCGAGAGCTGCGACCGCGTCGAGCGGATCGGCTATGGCCTCGCCTTCCGTGCCCGGACGATAGAGCTCGATGCGGACATAAGCGCTTTTGTCGCCCGCCGCGCCAAAGGTCATCTGGTCTTTGCGGCCGCCTCCGTCGCGATGGCGGCGCACGAGGTAGCTCGACTGGGCAGGGTCGAAGCCTTGCATCGCCACGGCGAAGGCGCCGGCCGCGCGCGACACGTCGATCCAGGCGGGATGCGCCTCCGGCGTCGGCGTCACCGAAGAGGCCGCTGGCGTCGAGCCGATAAAATCATAACCGAGAACGGCCGTGCCGCCGGCGATGGCGAGGAAGATGGACGCGCGCAGAAACGCAAACGCGCGCGCGAAAGTCAGCGGACGGCGCGGCGCCGAGCGAGCGGATTCGTAGGTCAGCGGGCCAGCAAAGCTGATCCGCGGTTCGAGCGGTTCCACGCCTTATACCTCTCCCTGAAGGCTGGCGTTGCGATTGCGATGGTTCTCGCGTAGAAGCCGCTCACTTTTGGTTTCCGGACGGCCATGGTTGCGGCCAAATTTCGACAGAGAGTGAACAATGGGTTACAAAGTCGCCGTCGTGGGAGCCACCGGCAATGTGGGCCGGGAGATGCTCGCGATCCTTTCCGAGCGCGGATTTGACGCCGACGAGGTGGTGCCGCTTGCCTCGCGCCGCTCGATGGGCGTCGAGGTCTCCTATGGTAACCGCACCCTGAAAGTGAAGGCGACCGAGAACCACGATTTCTCCGACACCGACATTTGCCTGATGTCCGCGGGCTCGGACGTTTCGAAGGAATGGTCGCCCAAGATCGCGGCCAAGGGCTGCGTCGTGATCGATAATTCCTCGTGCTGGCGCTATGACCCCGATGTGCCGCTGGTGGTGCCCGAGGTCAATGCTGACGCGGTGGCAGGATTCAAGAAGAAGAACATCATCGCCAATCCGAACTGCTCGACCACGCAGCTCGTGGTGGCGCTCAAGCCCCTGCACGACCGCGCTATCGTCAAGCGCGTCGTAGTCGCGACCTATCAATCGGTTTCGGGCGCCGGCAAGGAGGGGATGGACGAATTGTTCGCCCAGACGCGGGCGATCTTCGTCACCGACACGCCCGAGCCGCAGAAGTTTCCGAAGCGGATCGCATTCAACGTCATCCCGCACATCGACGTCTTCATGGAAGACGGATCGACCAGGGAAGAATGGAAGATGGCGGAGGAGACGAAGAAGATTCTCGACCCCAAGATCGAGGTCAGCGCGACCTGCGTGCGGGTGCCGGTCTTCATCGGTCACTCGGAGGCGGTCAACGTCGAATTTGAGAAGGCGATTTCGGCCGAGCAGGCGCGCGAGATCTTGCGCAAGGCGCCAGGCGTGCTCGTCGTCGATAAGCAGGAGCCCGGCGGCTACGTGACGCCGTTCGAGGCGGTCGGCGAGGACGCCACCTACGTGTCGCGCATCCGCGCGGACAAGACCGTGAAGCACGGCCTCTCGTTCTGGTGTGTCTCCGACAATCTACGCAAGGGCGCGGCGTTGAACACGGTCCAGATCGCCGAGATCCTCGTCAATCGCAAGCTTTTGTCGCCGAAGAAGAAGGCGGCGTAGGCAGCGTCAAGCCCAAATCGCGATCGGCAGGCCGAACGCGTCCCGCTCCGGCGGGTCGGGAAACGAAATCGCCTTGCCTTCGGCGACGCGCGCGGCGGTCCAGCAAGCGGCGCAGGCGTCGATCAGATCATCGGCACCCGCTTTCAACGCGCGCGCAAGCTCCTCGCTCATGATCGCTTCGTCGAAATCCTCGGTGGCGAGAAGCCGCCGGCGGCGATCGAGGCCGGGCGCATAAAGCCGCCCCTTCACCCGTTTGGGCTCGGTAAGCGGCCGCTCGCCGTTCATCGCCCAGAATGTCACTTCCGGATGGCACTCGTAGAAGCGGGGAACAAGATCGGCGCGCGCGCGCAAGAAGGCGTCGACCTCGACGATTTTCGGGAAAATATGAAAGGCTTGCTTGGCGATGGCCTTTTGCTCCTCGGACGTCTCGCGCGCGCGCGCAGAGGCACGGCGGTAGCGATCCGCCTCGGGAATCGCGGGATCGACGCCGGCATAGATGGCGGCGCGGGAGGCGATCGAAAAGACGCTCGATTGGCGCTCGCCGAGATAGGAGCGCACGAGCCGTTCGGGCGTGCGGCCTTTCGGTCCGGTCCGGTCGGGCAGGCCGATGGGGATATCGATCGCCGCCACCTTCGGCGGCGCGCCGCGCTCGAACAGATTTCCGATGCGATCGATGCGCTCGACCTTCGCGGGCCGGCCGGGCCGCTCGCGCACGACGACGATCCAACCGCCAGGGCAGCCGTCGATTCCAGCGATCGGAAAATTGTTCATGGCCCGCTCAAATTTCCCGCAACAGGTTTCGGAGGAAGGGTGGCATGGCCGCCGCCGGCGGGCTAACCTCTGCTTGTACCATTGTTTTCCCAGCCATCTCCCATGACAATCGCCGTCCGTCCGCGTCGCAGTGCGCTTTACATGCCGGCCTCGAACGCGCGCGCGCTGGAGAAGGCGCGTACGCTCTCGGCGGATGTCGTCATTCTCGATCTCGAGGACGCCGTCGCGCCCGATGCGAAGACGACCGCGCGCGAACAAGCGGCGGCGGCGATCAAGGCCAAAGGTTTCGGTCCGCGTGAAGTGGTGTTGCGCACCAATGGGATCGATACCGCCTGGATCGACGAGGATCTACGGGCGGCCGCCGCCGCCGGACCCGATGCGGTGCTGGTGCCGAAAATTTCCTCGCCGGAAGAGGTCGCGCTGATCGCCCATAAGTTCGCCAACTTCAATGCGCCGCCCGGGCTTGCGATGTGGGCGATGATCGAGACGCCGCGCGGGGTGCTCGACGCGAACTTCATCGCGGCGGCCGGGCGCGATCCGAAGATGCGGCTTGCCGTGCTCGTGCTCGGTACCAACGACATCGCCAAAGAAACGCGCTCGCGCATCGTCCCCGGGCGGCTGCCGATGCTCACCGCGCTCTCGACGGTGATTCTCGCCGCCCGCGCCCACGGGCTCGACGTGCTCGACGGCGTGTTCAACGACATCCACGATGCGGCCGGCTTCGCGCGCGAGTGCGAGGAGGGGCGAAATTTGGGCTTCGACGGCAAGACGCTCGTCCACCCGTCCCAGATCGAGCCGTGCAACGCCGCCTATTCGCCGGCCGCGGCCGAGGTCGCGCAGGCGAAGAAGATCGTCGCCGCCTTCGCCGCGCCGGAAAATGCTGGCAAGGGCGTGATCACGGTCGATGGGCGAATGGTCGAACTCCTGCACGCCGAGATCGCACGCCGCACCGTGGCGCTGCATGACGCGATCGCGGCGAGGGTGTGAGCCCATGGACGACAAGGGTTCGGGCCGTTTCTTCGAGGATTTCCGCCTCGGCCAGGTGATCAAGCACGCTACCCCGCGCACCGTCACTACGGGCGATGTCGCGCTCTACAACGGGCTGTTCGGCGCGCGCTTCGCGGTGCAATCGGCCGACACCTTCGCCAAGAAAATCGGCTATCCGCGCGCGCCGGTCGACGATCTCTTGGTGTTTCACGTCGTATTCGGCAAGACGGTGCCGGACATTTCGCAGAATGCCATTGCCAATCTCGGCTACGCCGATTGCCGCTTTCTCGCGCCGGTCTATCCCGGCGATACGCTTTCGGCCGTCTCCGAGGTGATTGGTCTGCGCGAAAACTCCAACCGCCAGTCGGGCGTGGTCTATGTGCGCTCCACGGGCTTCAATCAAAACGGCGCGGCGGTGCTCAATTACGCTCGCTGGGTGATGGTGCGAAAGCGCGAGGAGGCGGCACCGGCGCCAGCGGTTAGCGTGCCGAAACTGCCGGACAAGGTCGAACCCGCCGCGCTCGGCCGCGCCGCGCCGAAGCTGAAATCCAAGGCTTATGATTGTGCGCTCGCCGGCAGCACGCGGCGCCACGCCGATTATCAGGTCGGCGAGAAGATCGATCATCGCGATGGCATGACGGTCGAGGAAGCCGAGCACCAGATCGCGACCCGGCTCTATCAGAACACCGCACGCGTGCACTTCAATCAGTTCACCGAAGGCAAGGGCCGCTTCGGCCGCCGGCTGATCTACGGCGGTCATGTGATTTCGCTCGCTCGCGCGTTGTCGTTCAACGGGCTCGCCAACGCCTTTCACGTGGCGGCGATCAACGGCGGCCGGCACGTGGCGCCGCTATTTGCGGGATGCACCGTGTTCGCCTGGAGCGAGGTGCTGGAGCGGCAGGAAATTCCCCGGCGCAAGGATCTCGGCGCGCTGCGGCTGCGCACGATCGCGAGCAAGGATAAGCCGTGCGCGGATTTTCCCGACCGGCAGGGCGAGGAATACGACCCCGCCGTGATTCTCGATCTCGATTATTGGGCGCTTATTCCGCGCTGAAGGCCGGCGGTGATCGACAGGTCATAGTGGCGGAAAAACGCCCAGACCTCTTCAGCCGCGTCAATGTCGTGATTGCGCATGCCGAGCATGCGCGCCGCCATCGGCGTTTCCCGCCCGGGCCCGATCGACGGCGATTGGTGGCCGCCGTTATTGACGCGAAACAGAACGACGGCGGAACGGTCCCGGCAATTCGACCAGTAGATCAAAGTCACGGACGTACCGCCGCTTGAGCCGCGGCTCGGCACCGCGGACTCCGCGGCGTTGGAGCAGCCGTCCAATTCGGCAAAAAGCTTCGCCGTGTACATCACCGGATAGAGCGACATGATGCCGGGAAGGGCGTTGCCGTAGAACGGTACGATCATGTCCGCCGTGCCGTTGATCATGAGTACCGGCACCGCGCGGCTCGGCTTGCAGGACGTTCGGTAGGTGGTCGGCACCGTCGCGCTCAAGGTCGCGAAGGCCGCGAACAGGTCGGGCCGTTCGCAGGCCATGCGGTAGGTCATGTAGCCGCCATTCGACAGACCGACGAGATAAATGCGCCCGGGATCGGCGATTCGCTGCTCGACGAGGGTTTGCACGAGCTTGCTCAGGAACTCGACATCGTCGCCGGGCGGCGCCCAAAAGGTCATGCGCAGCGCCGGGTTGCGCCCATCCTTCCACGAATTGCCGAGGCCGTAGGGATAGACGACGGTGAAATTCTCACGATCGGCAACGAGGTTGAGGCCGAGGTAGGAATCCATCCCGTCGGCGGATTGCAACATGCCGTGAAGAGCGATGACTACGGGTCCGGGCTGGCCCGGCGTGGGCGGCAGATGGATGCGATAGTTCCGTTGTGAGCCGTCGATGAGCAAGGATCGCTCCTCGTCGGCGCGGACAGCGGAAGCGGTCAGCGCAAAGGCAAGCAGAGCCAAGATTGTGACCCGCAGTCGTCCTATATGGCGATTCATCCCCTCACCTAGGAAAGCTTCGCCGGCGATATTCAATGACAATGTGCCGGTTTTCTGTCGGCAACCCGCCGTCTCGATGACCTCGACGCAATCTCGGAATCTAGCCGCAATGGCTTAGTCAATTGTTAACCGATTCGGCCGCGGGATGGGTTTACGCCGCGCGCAAATGCTCGACCAACTGGCGTGTAACGGGCGGTAGCTCGCGCATGCCACGCACGCAGATAGTGAGGTCGCGGACGGCCCACGGGTCGGTGAGGGTGACCGCCACAATCCCCATGGCCCGCGCGGCGCGGCGGGCGGTGGTCTCCGGCACGATGCCGACCCCGACGTTGCACTCGACCAGACGGCAGACTGCGTCAAAGCTTCGCAGCTGAACCCGCAGCCGGAGCGGCCGTCCGATGCGCGCCGCCTTATCGGCAAGGAAGCGCTGCAGCGCGCTGGCCCGGTCGAGCCCCACAAAGTCGCGGTCAAGTACTTGCGCGAAGCCGATTCGCGCCCGCTTGGCGAGCGGATGATCGCGGGCGACCACCAGCACGAAGCGATCCCTGCGGAACGGATAGGTCTCGAGCGAGCCGACATCGACGGTGCCGGCGACGATGCCGAGATCGGCGACGCCTTCGGCGATCAATCCTACGATCTCGTCGCTCAGGCGCTCCTCCAGATCGACGCTTACATTCGGATGCGCGGATAGAAACGAACTCAGGGCTTCGGGCAGGAACTCGGTCAACGCATTGGTGTTGGAAAGCATGCGAATCTGGCCCCCCAAGCGGCCGGCATAGGCACTGAGATCCTCGCGCAGGCGTTCCGCCTGCAGCAGCATGGTGCGCGCATGCTGCAGGAGCGTGCGCCCGGCCTGCGTCGGCGCCACGCCCTGGCGGCTGCGCAACAGGAGGGCCGCGCCGATCGCTTCTTCCATGTTGCGAACGCGCGTGCTCGCCGCGGCGAGCGCGAGATGCGCCCGCTCGGCTCCGCGGGTGATGCTGCCTGCCTCGACCACGTCGCGAAACAGGCTCAGATCGGCCAAATCAAAGCGCATGACATGCTACCTTCGCATTTCACGAAGGCAGCCTACGCATAATAAGGATTGCAGTCTAGTTTCCCGGTAGTAGCTTCGCTTTAGGCGAAGTGAGCCGAGCGAATGTATTTCCGGATGCGGATCGCGGCTCGGACGTAAAAATGATTCCAAAAAGCTCGGGGCGGAATCGGGAGAATCTTGATGGCCGAACCCAGAATCAACATTGATCGTCCGCTCTCGCCGCATCTCGGCATCTATCATTTCAGCATTACGATGGCGATGTCGATTTTGCATCGGATCACCGGCAGCGCACTTTATTTCGGCACGCTCTTTTTAGTCTGGTGGCTGCTTGCCGCTTCGAGTTCGGCGAAGCAATTCGACATTGCGAGCGCCTTCTTCGCGTCCTGGGTCGGCCAGCTCGTGCTATTCGGCTACACTTGGGCGCTTCTGCATCACATGCTCGGCGGCATTCGTCATTTTATCTGGGACACGTTGCACGGCCTGGAGCCCGGCGAGCGCGAGTTTCTTGCCTACGCGACGATCGTCGGCTCGGTCGCGTTGACGCTCGTCGTCTGGACGCTCGGCTATATGCTCAAGGCCTGAGGAAGCGCGCAAATGAAAACCCCATTTGCCCGCGTGCGCGGGTTAGGCACCGCCCATTCCGGCACCGAGCATTTCTGGATGCAGCGGCTCACCGGCGTCGCGAATCTGCCGCTGATCATCGCGTTTCTCGTGGTGATCGTGAGTCTTGCCGGTTCGAGCCAGGCGAGCGTGATCGCGAGGCTTTCCAACCCGTTCATCGCAATGATCCTGCTCGCCGCGCTGATTTCGGTGCTCCTCCACATGCGGATCGGCATGCAGGTGATCATCGAGGATTACGTACATACGGAGCTCAGAAAGATCGCGCTCCTGATGATCAACACCTTCTTCACCCTCGCGATCGGCATCGCGGCGGCCTACGCGATCCTGAAGATCAATTTCGGACTGTAGCGATGGCGACGAACGGTAAACCGCAAGCAGCGCCCGCGGTTCAGGGCCGTGCCTATCCGGTCACCGATCATGTCTATGACGTGATCGTGGTCGGCGCCGGAGGTTCGGGCCTGCGCGCGGTCGTCGGCTGCGCCGAGGCCGGGCTCAAGACCGCCTGCATCACGAAAGTGTTTCCGACGCGCTCGCACACGGTGGCGGCGCAGGGTGGTATCGCCGCCGCGCTCGGCAACATGGGCGAGGACGACTGGCGCTGGCACATGTATGACACCGTCAAGGGGTCGGATTGGCTCGGCGATCAGGACGCGATCGAGTATCTCTGCCGTCACGCGCCGGCGGCGGTCTATGAGCTCGAGCACTGGGGGGTGCCGTTCTCGCGCACGGAAGAAGGAAAAATCTATCAACGGCCGTTCGGCGGCATGACCACGCATTTCGGCAAGGGAACCGCGCAACGCACCTGCGCCGCCGCCGACCGCACCGGTCACGCCATGCTGCACACGCTTTATGGCGCCGCGCTCAAACACAGCGCCGAGTTTTTTATCGAGTATTTCGCGATCGATCTCCTGATGGACGGCGAGGGCCGCTGCTGCGGCGTCGTCGCGCTCGATATGGAAGACGGCACGATCCACCGCTTCCGCGCGCAGATGACGATGGTGGCGACCGGCGGCTACGGCCGCGCCTATTTTACCTGTACCTCGGCCCACACCTGCACCGGCGATGGCAACGCCATGGTGCTGCGCGCGGGCTTGCCGCTGCAGGACATGGAGTTCGTGCAGTTTCACCCGACGGGCGTCTACGGCGCCGGCGTCCTCATCACCGAGGGCGCGCGCGGCGAGGGCGGGTATCTCACCAATTCCGAGGGCGAGCGCTTCATGGAACGCTACGCGCCGTCGGCCAAAGACCTCGCCTCGCGCGACGTCGTCTCGCGCGCGATGACGATCGAAATTCACGAGGGCCGCGGCGTCGGCAAGGAGAACGATCACATCTATCTCCACCTAGACCATATCGATCCGAAAATCCTGCACGAGCGGCTGCCCGGTATTTCCGAGAGCGCGAAGATTTTCGCCGGCGTCGATCTGACCAAGGAGCCGATTCCGGTGTTGCCGACGGCGCACTACAACATGGGCGGCATCCCGACGAACTTCCACGGCGAGGCGCTGACCAAATCGAACGGCAATGCCGATCAAACCGTGCCGGGCCTGATGGCGCTTGGGGAAGCGGCCTGCGTCTCGGTGCACGGCGCGAACCGGCTCGGCTCGAACTCGTTGATCGATCTCGTCGTGTTCGGGCGCGCGGCGGCGGCGCGCTGCGCCGAGATCGTGCATCCCGGCGAGAAGCTGCCGGACCTGCCGGTCGCGGCGGCCGATTTCGCGATTTCGCGGCTCGACCGCTTCCGCAACGCAAAGGGCGCGACCCCCACGGCGGAACTGCGCGTCAAGATGCAAAAGGTGATGCAGTCGAACTGCGCCGTGTTCCGCACCGGCGAAGTGCTGCGCAAAGGCACGCAGCTCATCCACGACGTGTTCGCGGGCATCACCGACATCCATGTCAGCGACCGCTCGCTGATCTGGAATTCGGACCTCGTTGAGACGCTCGAATTCGACAATTTGATCGCGCAGGCGGCGGTCACGATGGAGTCGGCGCTGAACCGGCAGGAATCGCGCGGCGCGCATGCGCGCGAGGACTTTCCCGAGCGCGACGACAAGAACTGGATGAAGCATTCGCTGTCGTGGTTCGACGACAAGACCGGCAAGGTGAGGCTCGACCACCGTCCGGTGCATGCCTACACGCTGACGAACGAAGTGCAGTACATCGAGCCGAAGAAGAGGGTTTATTGAGAGCGGGCACCATGGTCGAACTGACGCTGCCGAAAAATTCGAAGGTGAAAGAGGGCAAGGTGTGGCCGAAGCCCGCCGGCGCGAAGCGCCTCACCGAGTTCCGTATCTATCGCTGGGACCCGGACGTGGGCGGCAACCCCCGTATCGATACCTATTTCGTCGATCGCGACGATTGCGGGCCGATGATTCTCGACGCCATCATCTGGATCAAGAACAAGATCGACGCGACGCTCACCTTCCGCCGCTCCTGCCGCGAGGGCGTGTGCGGCTCCTGCTCGATGAACGTCGACGGACTCAACGCGCTCGCTTGCACACGCGCGATCGATGAAGTGGCGGCGCCGGTGAAGATTTATCCGCTGCCGCATCAGCCGGTGGTCAAGGATCTCGTCTCGGATCTTTCGAACTTTTACGCGCAGTACGCGGCGATCGAGCCGTGGCTGCACACCGAGACGCCGGCCCCGCAGCAGGAATGGCGGCAAAGCCATGCCGAGCGCGAAAAGCTCGACGGGCTCTACGAGTGCATTTTGTGCGCTTGCTGCTCGACGTCGTGCCCGAGTTATTGGTGGAATCCAGAGCGCTACATGGGGCCGGCGGCGCTGTTGCAGGCCTATCGCTGGATCGTCGATTCGCGCGACGAGGCGACCGGTGAGCGGCTCGATTTCCTGGAAGACCCGTTCCGCCTCTATCGCTGCCACACCATCATGAACTGCTCACAGGTCTGCCCCAAGGGGCTCAATCCCGCAAAGGCGATCGCCGCGATCAAGAAGAAGATGGTCGCACGGCAGCTTTAGCCGTCAGTCATCCGCTCGATGGTGGCAGGTATTTCTAGCGACACAATAAATAAATTACGCGCCAATTCCGGCGCGCGACGAGATTCGGCGGTTTGTTGGCACAACGCCGAACATTCCCGCCGTCACCGACGAGCGTCAGGCTGCTTTCAGCATCCGGCTCTGTGCGTCGAGGAGCGTGGTGGCGAAGCTGTAGCCGTCGGCCATGCATTCGCGAAAGAGCGAAAGTGGATCGGGCCGTGGGTTGGTGATTTCGGCGACGACGTCGTTCGCTTCGAAGCGCAGGTCGGCCTCGTATTTGCGCGCGATCGCCTGCATTGGATGATTATGGGAAAGGCAGTTCATGTAGAGCTTGCGGATCGAACGGTTGCGTGCGGCGAGGATGGTGCGGCCCATGAGCGCCGAGCCGACGCCGGCGCTTTGCCACGGCTGTTCGATCGAGAAAGCGGCCTCGGCTTCGTCCGAAAAATGATCGGCGGCGACGCGGAGCTCCGCGCAGCCGCGCAGGACGCCATCGACGAAGAAGCCGTGGACGACCGAATCCGCCCCCAGTGCCTTGGCCGCGTATTTCTCGATGAAATAATCGGTGACCGGGGTTCCAAACCGGTTGGCGCGGCTCGCCGGGTCGAGGCGCAAGAGGTGCTCGCGAAAGCGGTTGGTTTCGCCGATCCAAAGCTTGCGGATGACGCCGGGGGTTTCGGGAGACTCATACATGATGCTAATCCTTGGCCCTCGATATGGTCGATTCATGCTTGAAAATCAATGTATTGCCGCTATGCAACAAAAGCATGACCTGGAATTGACGGTGACACGACGCAAACCGCCTCAACGGGCAACTTTCGAGGGCATTTCGCAGCAAACCGCGCAACAATCCTGTTTTGGCGGTAACTCCTGTGGCATTGAAGCGGCGGGCGCGGGCGCTGCGCCGCGCACGATCGGAATCCCCGACGGACGCTTTTCCGAATGGTAGCGATCGTGGAGCGCTATGCCGCACAGGTCGCGGCCGGAGCAATCGAATCGGATCCGGGCCAGCTTCACGCGATCGGCCGCTTGGCGCGGCTTGAGCGCGACCTTGCCGACTACCGCCCGCCCGCCAAATCCGGCGCGCTCGGCTGGTTGATGGCGCGGCAGCCGGCGGCCGCACCACGCGGCGTCTATCTCTTCGGTGAAGTCGGCCGCGGCAAGACCATGCTGATGGACCTGTTCTTCGCGGGAGCGCCGGTCGCGAAGAAGCGGCGGGCGCATTTTCATGAGTTCATGGCGGATGTGCACGTCCGCATCCGGGATATCCGCCATAAATTGAAATACGGAGAGGTTTCGAACGGCGATCCCATCGCGTTCGCGGCCGGCGCGATCGCCGGAGAAATCTCGCTCTTGTGCTTCGACGAGTTCCTCGTCACCGACATCGCCGACGCGATGATCCTCGGGCGGCTGTTCGAAAAATTGTTCGAGCGGGGCGTCGTGCTGGTCGCGACCTCCAATGTGCCGCCCGCGGAGCTTTACAAGGACGGGCTCAACCGCGCGCTGTTCGTGCCGTTCATCCATTTGCTCGAAGAGCGCGTGGAAGTGGTTCGGCTAGAAGCGCGCACCGATTTCCGGCTGGAGAAATTGCAAGATGTTGCGAGCTGGCATGTTCGCGCGGACAAGGTGGCGGGCGCGTCGATCGACCGCGCTTGGCGGCGTCTCGCCGGTCCGGACGGCGGCGCGCCGCTCGAACTCCCGCATCTCGGGCGCGCCATCCACGTGCCGCGCGCGGGCGGGGGTGCCGCGCGCTTTACCTTTCGGGATCTGTGCGAAATGCCGCTCGGGACGAGCGACTTCGTCGCGATTTCGCGAGCGTTTCACACGGTGATCGTCGAGAACATCCCGCTGATCGCGGCCGAGCGGCGCAACGAAGCCAAGCGATTCATTCTCCTGATCGACACGCTCTACGACAATGCGGTGAAGCTGATCGCATCGGCGGCGGCCGAGCCCGACCGGCTCTATACCGGGACCGAAGGCTTTGAGGCGTTCGAGTTCCGCCGCACGGCGTCGAGGCTCTATGAGATGCGCTCGGTCGCTTATTTGGCGCTCCCGCACGCGCGGCGCGATTCGAGGACGACGGGCGACACCACCGGCATCGTCGAGACGTGAATGCGAAGAACGGACGATGTTTCCGCGCTTGAGCGGCTTGTGCAAACGGGCTAGAGGCTAGGCGGCCCTGCGGCCGATATTGCAGCTCTGCGCCCCTCCAGCAGGATTTTTCCTTCCATGGCACGCAAGAAGATCGCTTTGATCGGAGCCGGCCAGATCGGCGGCACGCTCGCTCTCCTCGCCGGGTTGAAGGAACTCGGCGACATTATTCTCTTCGACGTGGTGGAGGGCATTCCGCAGGGCAAGGCGCTCGACATCGTCCAGTCCTCGCCGGTCGAGGACTTCGATGCCAACGTCGTCGGCGCCAACTCCTATGAGGCGATCGAGGGCGCCGACGTGATCATCGTCACCGCCGGCGTGCCGCGCAAACCCGGCATGAGCCGCGACGATCTTCTCGGCATCAATCTCAAGGTCATGGCGCAGGTCGGCGCCGGTATCCGCAAATACGCGCCGAAAGCGTTCGTGATCTGCATCACCAATCCGCTCGACGCCATGGTATGGGCGTTGCAGACCGCCTGCGGCTTGCCCAAGAACATGGTCGTGGGCATGGCGGGCGTCCTCGATTCCGCGCGCTTCCGCTACTTTCTCGCCGACGAGTTCAAGGTTTCGATCGAGGATGTGACCGCCTTCGTGCTCGGCGGCCACGGCGACACCATGGTGCCGTTGGTGCGCTATTCGGCCGTTGCCGGCATTCCGCTGCCCGATCTCGTCAGGATGGGCTGGACCACGGACGCGCGCGTCGAGGGTATCGTGCAGCGCACCCGCGACGGCGGCGCCGAGATCGTGAATCTCCTCAAGACGGGCTCGGCGTTCTACGCGCCGGCCTCGTCGGCGATCGCGATGGCGGAGAGCTATCTCAAAGACAAGAAGCGCGTGTTGCCCTGCGCCGCCTTCCTCAACGGCGAGTACGGCGTAAAGGGCCTCTATGTCGGCGTGCCGGTAGTGATCGGCGCCAAGGGCGTCGAGCGCGTGGTGGAAATCGAGCTCAATAAGGACGAGCAGGCGATGTTCGACAAATCGGTCTCGGGGGTGCAGGGACTCGTCGACGCCTGCATCAAGATCGCACCCGACCTCGGCAAGTGATCTCGCGGAGAATGTTCGCGCGGCGCTTCTGAAATTCGAGGATCACAATGAACATTCACGAGTATCAAGCGAAAGCCGTATTGCGCGAATTCGGGGTGCCGGTGCCGCGCGGCATTGCGGCGTTCTCGTCCGAGGAAGCGGCGAAGGCTGCGGGCGAACTCGGCGGCTCCGTCTGGGTCGTCAAGGCGCAGATTCACGCCGGCGGCCGCGGCAAGGCGGGCGGCGTCAAGGTGGTGAAATCCGTCGACGAGGTGAAGAAAGAAGCCAGGCGCATGCTCGGCTCGACGCTCGTTACGCACCAGACCGGGCCGCATGGAAAAGAAGTCAACCGCCTGTATATCGAGGAAGGGGCGGCGATCGCGAAGGAGTTCTACCTTTCGCTGCTCGTCGACCGTGACAGCTCGCGTGTCGCCTTCGTGGTCTCGACCGAAGGCGGCATGGACATCGAGAAGGTCGCGCAAGAGGCGCCCGACAAGATCGTCACCTTCGCAGTCGATCCGGCGACCGGCATCTGCCCGTACCACGCGCGGCGCGTCGGAAAGGTGCTCGGCCTCGGCGCGAATCAGCAGAAGCAGGCGAGCGCATTGATCGGCGCGCTCTACAAGGCGTTCACCGAGAAGGACATGAGCCTGCTCGAAATCAACCCGCTGATCGTGACGAACGACGGCAAGATCGTCTGCCTCGACGCCAAGGTCGGCTTCGACGACAACGCGCTGTTCCGGCATCCGGATGTCGCGGCGCTGCGCGACATTACCGAAGAGGATCCGAAGGAAGTCGAGGCCTCGAAATACGACCTCAACTACATTTCGCTCGAAGGCACGATCGGCTGCATGGTGAACGGCGCCGGGCTCGCCATGGCGACCATGGACATCATCAAGCTCTATGGCGAGGCGCCGGCGAACTTCCTCGACGTCGGCGGCGGCGCCACCACGGAAAAAGTGACGGCGGCGTTCAAGATCATCACCTCCGATCCAAACGTGAAGGGAATTCTCGTCAATATTTTCGGCGGCATCATGCGCTGCGACGTGATCGCGGAGGGCGTGGTAGCGGCGGTGAAGGAAGTCGGCCTGAAGGTGCCGCTCGTCGTTCGCCTCGAAGGGACGAACGTCGAGCTCGGCAAGAAGATTTTGAAGGAATCGGGTCTCGACGTGATTCCCGCCAACGACCTCGACGACGCCGCGCAGAAGATCGTCAAAGCGGTAAAGGGAAAGAAGTGATGTCAGTCCTCGTCAATCAATCGACGAAGGTCATCTGCCAGGGCTTCACCGGCAAGAACGGCACCTTCCATTCCGAACAGGCGATCAAGTACGGCACCAAAATGGTCGGCGGCACAGCGCCGGGCAAAGGCGGCTCGCAGCATCTCGGTCTGCCGGTGTTCGATACCGTAATCGAGGCCAAGGAAAAGGTCGGCGCCGACGCGAGCGTGATCTACGTGCCGCCCGCCGGCGCCGCCGATGCGATCTGTGAGGCGATCGACGCGGACATTCCGCTCATCGTCTGCATCACCGAGGGCATTCCCGTCGCGGACATGGTGAAGGTCAAGCGCTCGCTGTCGGGCTCGAAGTCGCGCCTCGTCGGCCCCAACTGCCCCGGCGTGATCACGCCCGGCGAGTGCAAGATCGGCATCATGCCCGGTCACATCCACAAGCGCGGCAAGGTCGGTATTGTTTCGCGCTCGGGCACGCTTACATACGAGGCGGTGTTCCAGACCACCGCCGAAGGCCTCGGGCAGACCACCTGCGTCGGGATCGGCGGCGATCCGGTCAAGGGCACTGAATTCATCGACGTGCTCGAAATGTTCCTTGCCGACAAAGAGACCGAGGCGCTGATCATGATCGGCGAGATCGGCGGTGCGGCCGAGGAAGACGCCGCCCAGTTCCTGCGCGACGAGGCGAAGCGCGGCAAGAAGAAGCCATGCGTCGGTTTCATCGCGGGCCGCACCGCGCCGCCCGGACGCAGAATGGGTCACGCAGGTGCCATTATTTCCGGCGGAAAAGGAGACGCGGAGTCGAAAATCGCGGCGATGGAGACGGCGGGCATTCGCGTGTCGCCATCGCCCGCACGGCTCGGCAAAACGCTCGTAGAGGTGCTAAAAGGCTGATAGGACTTGAATTCTCGACTTGATCGGCAGCGCAAGCGCGGCGTTGCCGCGTGCATCACGGAAAGCGGCATCCGTCATGCATGGAAGCGGAAACCGGACGAGGCACCGCATCGCAATCATGGCAAGAGCATCGGACAACGACATCTTTCTCAAGACGTCATTTCTCTATGGCGGCAATGCCGCTTACCTCGAGGATCTAGAGGCGCGCTACGAACAGAATCCGTCGTCGGTCGACGAGGGCTGGCGCTCTTTCTTCGCGGCGCTGAAGGAGGAGAAGGGCGACGCCGTCAGGAACGCCAAGGGGGCGTCGTGGAAGCAGCCCGGCTGGCCGGTGCCGATGAACGGCGAACTCGTCGCCGCGCTCGACGGCAATTGGATCGAGGTCGAGAAGGGGCTCGGCCAAAAGATCAAGGCGGAAGCCGAGCCGCGCGGCGTCGAACTCAGCCGCGAAGAGGTCCAGCAGGCGACGCGCGACTCGGTCAAGGCGCTGATGATGATCCGCGCCTATCGCATGCGCGGGCACCTGCACGCCAAGCTCGATCCCTTGGAGCTCGAACCGCAGCCCGTGCAGCCCGAACTTGACCCCGCTTCCTACGGCTTCAGCGAGGCCGATCTCGACCGCAAGATTTTCATCGACCACGTGCTCGGACTCGAATTCGCGAGCGTGCGCGAGATGGTGGCGATTCTTACGCGCACCTACTGCCAGACGATCGGCGTCGAATTCATGCACATCTCCTCGCCGGAGGAGAAGGGTTGGATTCAGGAGCGCATCGAAGGCCCCGACAAGGAAATCACCTTCACGCGCGAGGGCAAGCGCGCGATCCTGAACAAACTCGTCGAGGCCGAGGGCTTCGAGAAGTTCATCGACGTGAAATACACCGGCACCAAGCGCTTCGGCCTCGACGGCGCGGAATCCATGATCCCGGCGCTCGAACAGATCATCAAGCGCGGCGGCGCGCTCGGCGTGCACGAAATCGTCTTCGGCATGGCGCACCGCGGGCGGCTGAACGTGCTCGCGCAGGTGATGGCCAAGCCCCACCGCGTGATCTTCCACGAATTCAAGGGCGGCTCGGCGATGCCGACCGAGGTTGAGGGCTCCGGCGACGTGAAATATCATCTCGGCGCCTCGTCCGACCGCGAGTTCGACCACAACAAGGTGCACCTGTCGTTGACGGCGAACCCGTCGCATCTCGAAATCGTCGATCCGGTGGTGCTCGGTAAAGTGCGCGCGAAACAGGATCAGTATCACGCGACGCCCGAAGATCGCACGATGGTGATGCCGCTCCTCATCCATGGCGATGCCTCGTTCGCGGGGCAGGGCGTGGTGGCGGAGTGCTTCGGCCTTTCCGGGCTCAAGGGCTATCGCACCGGCGGGTCGCTGCATTTCATCGTCAACAACCAGATCGGCTTCACCACCGATCCGCGCTACGCGCGTTCCTCGCCCTATCCGTCCGACGTCGCCAAGATGATCGAGGCGCCGATCTTCCACGTCAACGGCGACGACCCCGAGGCGGTGGTGTTCTGCGCCAAGGTCGCGACCGAGTTCCGGCAGAAATTCCAGAAGCCGGTGGTGATCGACATGTTCTGCTATCGCCGTCACGGCCACAACGAGGGCGACGAGCCATCGTTCACCCAACCCCTGATGTACAAGAAAATCCGCTCGCATCCGACGGCGCTGGAAATCTACGGCAAGAAGTTGGAGGCCGAGGGCGTCGTTTCGCAAGGCGACGTCGAGCGGATGAAGGCGGGCTGGCGCGCGCATCTCGAAGCCGAATTCGAATCGGGCCAAAGCTACCAGGCGAACAAGGCCGACTGGCTCGACGGCAAGTGGTCGGGCATCAGGCAAGCGGACAGCGCCGACGATCCGCGCCGCGGCAATACCGGGGTCGCGCTCGAAACGCTGAAAGAAATCGGCAAGAAGATCACCAAGACGCCCGAAGGCTTTCATCCGCACCGCACGATCACGCGCTTTCTCGAGGCGCGGGCCAAGATGATCGCGACGGGCGAGGGGGTCGATTGGGCGACCGGCGAGGCGCTCGCTCTCTGCTCGCTGCTGTTGGACGGCAATCCGGTGCGCCTCACCGGACAGGACGTCGAGCGCGGCACCTTCTCGCAGCGGCATTCGGTGGTCTTCGACCAGGAGAACGGCGAGCGCTACACGCCGTTCAATTACGTGCGCGACGGCCAGGCCCGCTACGAAGTCTGCAATTCGATGCTGTCGGAAGAGGCCGTACTCGGCTTCGAATACGGCTATTCACTCGCCGAGCCGAAAGCGCTCACCATCTGGGAGGCGCAGTTCGGCGACTTCGTCAATGGCGCGCAGGTCGTGATCGATCAGTTCATCTCCTCGGGCGAGCGCAAGTGGCTGCGCATGTCGGGTCTCGTGATGCTGTTGCCGCATGGCTACGAGGGGCAGGGGCCCGAGCATTCGTCGGCGCGGCTGGAGCGCTTCCTGCAGCTGTGCGCCGAGGACAACATGCAGGTGGCGAACTGCACGACGCCGGCGAATTTTTTCCACATCCTGCGCCGGCAATTGAAGCGCGACTTCCGCAAGCCGTTGATCCTGATGACGCCGAAATCGCTGCTGCGCCACAAGCGCGCGGTCTCGAAGCTCGATGAAATGGGACCGGGCACGTTTTTCCATCGCGTGTTGTGGGACGAGGCGCAGCTGCGTCCGAAGGGCGCCGTCAAACTTGTCGCCGACGACAAGATTCGCCGCGTCGTGCTATGCTCGGGCAAGGTTTATTACGATCTCTACGAGGAGCGCGAAAAACGCGGCGCCGGCGACGTCTATCTCCTGCGCGTCGAGCAGCTCTATCCGTTCCCGCTGAAGTCGCTGGTGAGCGAGCTTGCCCGCTTCAAGAACGCGGAGATCGTCTGGTGCCAGGAAGAGCCACGCAACCAGGGCGCCTGGGCGTTCGTGCAGCCCTATCTGGAGTGGGTGCTGGAACAGGTTCACGCCAAGAGCGCGCGGCCGCGCTATATCGGGCGCGTGGCTTCGGCCTCGACCGCAACCGGGTTGATGTCGAGCCACATGAAACAGTTGAAAGCGTTCCTCGACGAGGCGTTGGGCTGAATCGTTTGGAGATTTGACGATGGCGACCGAAATCCGCGTGCCGACGCTCGGCGAATCCGTCACCGAGGCAACGATCGGCCGCTGGTTCAAGAAAGCAGGCGAGGCGGTCGCGGTCGACGAGCCGTTGGTCGAACTGGAAACCGACAAGGTGACGGTCGAGGTGCCGGCGCCGGTCGCGGGCGTGTTGTCCGAGATCAAGGCCAAGGACGGCGATACCGTCGCGGTCGGCGCGCTGTTGGGCTCGATCGCGGAAGGAGCGGGAGGCAAGGCCGCGCCAAAGGCGGCGCCCGCGAAGGCGACGGCTGAAACCGCCAAGCCCGCGGCTTCCGCGCCGGCGAAACCGGGCGCTGCCGCGTCGGCGGCGAAAAAAGTTTCCGGCGACGGCCCGCAGCCGCCAGCGGTCCGCCGGCTCGCGGCCGAGACCGGCGTCGATCCGGCGACCGTCGCGGGCTCCGGCAAGGATGGCCGCGTCACCAAGGGCGACATGCTCGCCGCAATCGCGGCCGGGCCCTCGATCGCGCCGCCCACGCCCCCCGTTGCTCGTGGTCCGTCGCCGCCCGATGACGCCGCGCGCGAGGAGCGTGTGCGCATGACGAAGCTCCGGCAGACCATCGCCCGGCGCTTGAAGGATGCGCAGAATACCGCCGCCATGCTCACGACGTTCAACGACGTCGACATGAGCGCGGTAATGGCGATGCGCGCTCGCTACAAGGAGACGTTCGAGAAGAAGCACGCCGTCAAGCTCGGCTTCATGGGCTTCTTCGTGAAGGCTTGCATCCAGGCGCTGAAAGAAATTCCGGCGGTGAATGCCGAGGTCGACGGCGCTGACCTCGTATACAAGAACTACTATCACATCGGCGTCGCGGTCGGCACCGACAAGGGTCTGGTGGTGCCGGTGGTGCGTGAAGCCGACCAGCTCTCGATCGCGGAGATCGAGAAGAAGATCGCGGATTTCGGCCGGCGCGCGCGCGACGGCCATCTCACTATCGACGAGATGCAAGGCGGCACCTTCACCATCTCGAACGGCGGCATTTACGGCTCGTTGCTCTCGACGCCGATTCTGAACGCGCCGCAATCGGGAATTTTGGGCATGCACCGGATCGATGAGCGGCCGGTCGCGGTGAAAGGGCAAGTCGTCATCAAGCCGATGATGTATCTAGCGCTCTCCTACGACCATCGCGTCGTCGACGGCCAACAGGCGGTCACCTTCCTGGTGCGGGTGAAGGAAAGCCTGGAAGATCCGGCGCGGCTCGTGCTCGATCTATGAAGCCAATCCTTGGCCCATGCGGCGCGGGCGATCCAGTCATGCGTCGCATCTTCTTTCCGGGCTGGCCCATTCGCCGCCATCTTGTTGAAACATGTGATTGAATGCCGGGTTGCCCCGGCGAGCCGAAAGAGACAGCAAAATGGCCTACGACGTCGTCGTCATCGGCACCGGACCCGGCGGCTATGTCTGCGCCATCCGCGCGGCACAGCTCGGGTTGAAAACCGCCGTGATCGAGAAGGACAAGACCTTCGGCGGCACCTGCCTCAACGTCGGCTGCATTCCCTCGAAGGCATTGTTGCACGCCTCGCACCTTTACGAGGAAGCCGGGCGCGATTTCGAAAAGATGGGAATCAAGCTGCCGGCGCCGAAGCTCGATCTCTTGCAAATGATGAAGTTCAAGCAGGAGGGCGTCGACGGCAACGTCAAGGGCGTCGACTTTCTGTTCAAGAAGAACAAGGTCGACACCTATATCGGCAAAGGCAAGATCGCCACGCCTGGCAAGGTCGAAGTCTCCACCGGCAACGGCAAGACCGAGACAATCGAAACGAAATCGATCGTAATCGCCACCGGCTCGGACGTGACGCGGCTCTCGGGCATCGAGATCGACGAGAAGCGCATCGTCTCTTCGACCGGCGGACTGAAACTATCGAAAGTTCCCGACCGCCTGCTCGTGGTCGGCGCGGGCGTGATCGGCCTCGAGCTCGGCTCGGTATGGCGGCGGCTCGGCTCGCAGGTCGAAGTGGTCGAGTTCCTCGACCGCATCCTTCCCGGCATGGACGGCGAGATCGCGCGCTCGTTCCAGCGCCTTCTCGAAAAGCAGGGAATTAGGTTCCGTCTCGCCTCCAAGGTCACCGGCATCGATCCGAAGGGCAAGACGTTGAAAATCTCGGTGGAGCCGGCGGCGGGCGGCAAGGCGGAGCAGCTTGAGGCCGATATCGCGCTCGTCGCGATCGGCCGCGTGCCCTACACCGAGGGCCTCGGTCTCGCCGAGGTGGGCGTCAAGCTCGACAACAAGAAGCGCGTTGTCGTCGACGCGCGCTTCAAGACCAACATCGCAGGCATCTATGCGATCGGCGACGTGATCGCCGGCCCCATGCTCGCGCACAAGGCCGAGGACGAGGGCATCGCCGTCGCCGAGATCATTGCCGGCAAGGCGGGGTTGGTGAACCATGACGCGATCCCGAACGTGATTTACACCTTCCCGGAGGTTGCTTCGGTGGGGAAGACGGAAGAGGAACTGAAGGCCGAGGGTATCGCCTACCGCGTCGGCAAGTTTCCGTTCACCGCCAACGGCCGCGCCAAGGTGAACAAAACCACCGAAGGTTTCGTGAAGATTCTCGCCGACGAAAAGACCGACCGCGTGCTCGGCGTTCACATCATTGGCGCCGATGCGGGCACGTTAATTGCCGAGGTCACGCTGGCGATGGAATTCGGCGCCTCGTCGGAGGACATCGCGCGCACCTGCCACGCGCACCCGACGCTCTCCGAGGCGGTGAAGGAAGCGGCGCTCGCGGTCGATAAGCGGCCGATTCACGTCTGAGTTCCAGCCGAATCCCGCCTTGATTCCGCGCTCCGCGATTTTTCGGAACCAAGGCGCAGCGATGATTGGCGGGAAAACGCCGGCGCCTAATGTCCGCCGACAAATGAAAGCAGCGTCTCGATGAGATGGGGTGAGGTCAGCCCGATCGCCATGAAGACGAGGCCGCCGACGCCCAACAGACCGGCAAGGTAAGCGAGCGCAATTATGCCGGTGATGACCGTCGCGGAGGCGAGCACGATCGCGATCTGGAAGGCGGCCGAGGCAATTTCGAAGTTATGATAGCGCGCGAGCGCATAATCGCGCCGCTCCTCCGCATGCTTGGCGCGCTCCGAGAGCTCTTTGCGGCCTTCGCCGGTCGAGGGCTCTGAATCGTAGCGCTCGGCGGTCTTGCGCCAGTCGTTGATCTGCTTCTGCTGCGCGGCTTTCATGGCGGGATCGGTCGCTGCGAGCGCCTCGATCGTCATGCTGTCGGCGGCGACGCGCACCTGCGTCGCGCGGATATTCTTCGCCTGGAAGAACGCCCACAGGTTCGCGGCCTCGACGTTGGAACTGATCGCGTTGGTCTGCGAGCTTTTGCCGAGCGTCTCCGAGAACGCCAGAAACAGCGCCAGCACCGCGATCAGCAGCGCGATTTTTTTGTTCTGGCCTTCCAGGTGATGGCCCTCGACGTGTTCCGCGGCTTCGTGCGCGGCTTCATGTGGTTCCGGCATATTTTTCCCTCCAGTTCGCGGCCGCACGCTTTCATGAAGCGGGGGCAGAGCGCAAGAGGGTTCAGAGGCGCGCGCGTGGATGGGTGGCCTTATAGACCGCGATCAGGTGGGAAGAATCGACCGCGGTATAAATTTGCGTCGTTGCAAGCGAGGCGTGGCCGAGCAATTCCTGAATCGCGCGCAGGTCGCCGCCGCGCGAAAGCAAATGCGTCGCAAACGAATGACGGAGCGCATGCGGGGTCGCGCTATCGGCCAAGCCCAGCGCGCCGCGCAGGCGTTCCATGGTGAGTTGAACGATCCGCGGCGACAGCGGACCGCCCTTGGCGCCACGGAACAGCGGTTCGCCGGCGGCGAGATCGAACGGCGACAGCCTGGCGTATTCGGCGATGAGTTCCAGCACTTGCGGCAGCACCGGCACCATGCGCGACTTTTTTCCCTTGCCAAGGACGGTGATCGAATCGCCTTTGCCCGGCGCTGGCACGTCGCGGCGCGTCAACGTGAGCGCCTCGGAGATGCGCAAACCGGAGCCATACAAGAGCGCGAGCACAGCGGCGTCGCGCGCGAGCACCCACGGCGCGCGCTCCTCGCCCGCGCGGAGCGCCGGATCGGAAATCGCTTTCGCGCTTGCGACCGACAACGGCTTGGGCAAGCCTTTCGTCACGCGCGGCGCGCGCACGGCGGCGAGTGCCGCTACCTTGCCCTTTCCTTCGCGCTCGAGAAAACGGGCGAAGGAGCGTGCGGCGGCAAGCGTGCGCACCAGCGTGCGCGATTCGATTCCGCCGGCGCGGCGGAAGGCGAGAAAGGCGCGTACATCGGCAGGGGCGAGCCTCGAGAGCGCGGCAAGGCTTGGGCGGCCGCCGAGATGCCCGGCGAGGAAGTTCAGGAAGGCGGCAACGTCGCGCGCATAGGCCTCAAGGGTGAGGTCCGACAGATGCCGCTCGGCGGAAAGATGCGCGAGCCAACGCGCCGCCTCGCGCGCGACATCCTTGGAAGCGGCGGCAAGAAGCGCTTTCGCCGCGGCGTCGGCCTTCTGGTCGGCTGTTCGCGCCATGCTCCGTCCCTTGACAGCGCCGCTCCTTGTCGCTCCGCTCGCCTTTCCCGCCCGTTAATTTTCGAACGGAATTCGCAACATGGCCGAGCGGACCGTCGACGTGCTCGTGCCGGTCGCCGTCGATTCACCCTATAGCTACCGCATTCCGGCGGATCTGGCGCTTTCGCCCGGCGATCTCGTCGCCGTGCCGCTCGGCAGCCGGCGGGTGATCGGCAGCGTGTGGCCCTCGCAAAAAGCGGCGCCGGAGCGGACAAAGCTGAAGCCGGTCTCGGCCAAGCTCGATTTTCCGCCGCTGCCGCC
>Ga0207505_100020_pt1 | contig 44879 bp, 50 predicted proteins | sample NitcycUWRROWE17A_FD_188207 | JGI IMG/M metagenome (GOLD analysis project Ga0207505, IMG submission 188207) | Soil microbial communities from Arlington Agricultural Research Station in Wisconsin, USA - Nitrogen cycling UWRJ-ROWE17-A (SPAdes) | ecosystem: Environmental > Terrestrial > Soil >... | reverse complement strand
GCCGCGTCGCGGGCGGGTTCGGCAAGACCGAGATGCTTGAAAGCGTGCGCGGTGAGCATGCGGCCGCGCGGCGTGCGCTGGACGAAGCCGCGCTGGATCAAGAACGGCTCGATAATGTCCTCGATCGCGTCGCGCGGTTCGGAGAGCGCGGCCGAGATCGTTTCGATGCCGACCGGGCCGCCGCCATAGTGTTCGGCGATCAGCGAGAGGTAACGGCGATCCATGGCGTCGAGCCCGGCGGCGTCGACCTCGAGATGCCCGAGCGCGCGGTCGGCGACGGCGCGCTCGATGGACGGATCGCCCGCCACCAGCGCGAAGTCGCGCACGCGCTTGAGCAACCGCCCGGCGATGCGCGGCGTGCCGCGCGCGCGCCGCGCGATTTCGTGGGCGCCGTCGGCGGCGATCGAAAGGCCGAGCACGCGCGCGCCGCGTTTCACGATCGTTTCCAACTCCGCGACCTCGTAGAAGCCCAGTCGAATCGGAATGCCGAAGCGCTCGCGCAAGGGCGTGGTCAAAAGGCCCGAGCGCGTGGTGGCGCCGACGAGCGTAAAGCGCGACAGATCGATCTTCACCGAACGCGCCGCCGGCCCCTCGCCGATGATGAGATCGAGTTGGTAGTCCTCCATCGCCGGATAGAGAATTTCCTCGATCGCCGGATTCAGGCGATGGATTTCGTCGATGAACAACAGGTCGCGGTCCTCGAGATTGGTGAGGAGTGCGGCGAGATCCCCGGCCTTGGCGATCACCGGCCCCGAGGTGGCGCGGAAATTGACCCCCAATTCGCGCGCGACGATCTGCGCGAGCGTGGTCTTGCCGAGCCCGGGCGGACCGACCAGGAGCACGTGGTCGAGCGCTTCCTTCCGCGTGCGCGCCGCCTCGATGAACACCCTGAGGTTCGAGCAGGCTTTTTCCTGCCCGATGAATTCCGCCAGCCGCTGCGGGCGGAGGCTCGCTTCCGCCTGATCCTCGTCGCGGCGTTCGGGCGAAACCAGCGGGCGGCTCATCGCGCCAACTCCTTAAGCCCGAGCCGAATGAGCGATTCCGTCGTCGCCTTGTCGCCGGCCGCGCGCACGGCGGTGGCGATCGCGGCACTGGCCTGGATCTCCCCATAGCCGAGATTGACGAGCGCCGAGACCGCCTCGCTCACCGGCAACGGCGCGCGGCGCTCGGCCAGATCGCCTTGCAAGCGCACCACCGCCGGATCGACATTGGCGAAAGCCGGCGCCTTGTCCTTGAGTTCGGTGACGAGCCGCTGCGCGAGTTTCGGCCCGACGCCCGGCGCGCGCGCGATCTGCCCCTTGTCGCCGAGCGCGATCGCGTTGGCGAGGTCGGCGACTTTCAGCGTGCCGAGCACCGCGAGCGCCACCTTGGCGCCCACGCCCTGCACGCCGGTGAGGATGCGGAACCACTCGCGCTCCAGATCCGTGGCGAAGCCATAGAGCCGGATCTGGTCCTCGCGCACCCAGGTCTCGATCGAGATCGTCGCCGCCTCGCCAGGGGCGGGCAGCGAATGCAGCGTTCGCGCCGAGCAATGCACGAGATAGCCGACGCCGTGCACGTCGAGCACGACGGAATCCTCGCCGTAGGAGTCGATGACGCCGCGCAGTTTGCCGATCATCGCCCGCCTCCGGCCGCGAGCCGCAGCGCCGGCGCCGAGCGGTGATGGGCGTGGGTGATGGCGACCGCGAGCGCGTCGGCCGCATCCTCGCTCTCGGGTACGGCCTTGGGCAGCAACACCGCGATCATCTTGCGAATTTGCATTTTCTCCGCCCGCCCTACGCCCACGATCGATTTCTTCACCAGATTCGGCGCGTATTCGGCGACCGGCAAGCCCGCCTTCGCCGGTACCAACAGGACGATGCCGCGCGCCTGGCCGAGCTTCAGCGCCGCGCGCGGATCGGCGTTGACGAAGGTTTCCTCCACCGCCGCTTCGTGCGGCGCGTGTGCGAGGATGACGGCGACTAGTCCTTCATGCAGCGCCGCGAGCCTAAGTGCGAGCGCGTCCTTGTCGTTCGTCTCGACCGCGCCGCAGGCGACATACGAGAGCCGGTTGCCGGCGCAATCGACGACCCCCCAGCCGGTGCGGCGGAGGCCCGGATCGAGCCCGAGAATGCGAATGGACCGGTTCATGCTATTAGGCTGGCGGATCGCCCTCGGCGGTTCCGGATTTAGACCCCGAATCGCCGCCCATGATAGACCTTCCTGACCTTTCCACCTTTGCCGCTGTGCTTTCGGAGCGGCGTTTCCTGTTGGCGGCCGCGATTTCGGCCCTTGCGGGCGCGGCCCGCGGCTTCGCGGGCTTTGGGTCCGCGCTGATTTACGTTCCCCTCATTAGCGCCGTCTATGAGCCGAAAATTGCCGCCGTGAGCCTGCTCCTGATCGATTCCGCCACCGGCGTGCCCTATGGCGTCCGGGCGTTTCCGCAATGCCACTGGAGCGACGTCGGACCGCTCGCCGCGGCCGCCCTCCTGATGCTCCCGCTTGGAACCTTTCTGCTGCTGGTTGTCGATCCGGCCGCACTGCGCTGGTTTATCGGCGCATTCGTGCTGTTCGCCTTGCCCCTCCTCGCCGGCGGCTGGCGCTACCACGGCAAGCCCAAATTGCCGATCACGCTCGCCGTCGGCGCGATCTCCGGGCTTACCAGCGGAGCCGTGCAGATCGGCGGACCGCCGGTCATCCTCTATTGGCTGGGCGGCGCGCTGAAAGCCGCGATCGTGCGCGCCAACATGTTTGTGTTTTTCGGCGTGCTCGATGTCGGCGGCTGCATTAACTACTTCATCGAAGGATTGTTCAGCAGGGAATCGCTTGCGCTCGCGGTCTTGCTCGGCATCCCGTACACGATGTTTTTTCTTTCCGGCGCGATTTGGTTTCATCGCGCATCGGACGCAATCTACCGCCGGATCGCATACGTGATGATCGGCATCGCCGGCCTTGTCAGTCTGCCGGTTTTCGATCGCTTTTTTCAGCCGTAGTCAAAATGCCGCTCGCAAGCAGCACCCCGAGGCTCGTGGTCGCCACCCCGACGATCGCGGCAAGATCCGGCCACTCGCCGAGGATCGGGATCGCGAGCAGCGTCGCGACGACGGGAACCAACGCGACGAAGGCCGCTCCGTTCGATGCTCCGAGCCGCTCGATGCCGGTGTTGAAGGCAACGAGTGCAATGATGCCCGAGAGCACGCCCTGCAACACCAGCTGAAAGGCGACCTCATGCAGATGCCCGGCGCGGATCGCCTCGATCACCGGCATGGTGCCGAACGGCAGGATCATCAACAGCGACCAGAACGCGACGATGCCGGTGGCTTCGATCGGCGTGAGCCCGCTCGCGCGGAAGGCAAGCGTGTAGACGGCGTAATTCAGCGCGGCCAACAGCAGCAGAATGTGGCCGAAGGAGGTGCTAGCGTCGGCATCGGCGATGCTGCGGCCGGCGATGGCGAACACGCCGACCGAGCAGCAGACGAAACCGAGCACGCGCAGCCAACCCAGGCGCTCCTTGAAGATGAGCGCCGAAAGCAACGCAACGAGGAGCGGCATCGTGCCCGGCACCAGCGCCGCGAAATCCGCCGAACTCGCGTATTGCATGCCGGTTGCGGTCAACAGCACAAACGGCGTGCCCGCCCCGATGATGCATAAAATCAACGGAACGATCCTGCCGCGCGCGAAAATGCCGGCGCGCCGGATCGCCGGCGCGAGCAGGATCGTCGGCGGGATCATGCGCAGGAGCGCGATCGCGGCGGGCGACAGCGAATGCGTCACCGCCTGGTGCGTGAACACGATCCAGGCGCCCCAGATCGCGACGGTGGTGAGAAGCGCGGCGTAGCCGACAAGGTGTGCGCGCCGGACGGAGTCGGTCATCGCGGCAACCTAGCGGAAATCGCCGGTTGTCCCACCCGATTTCACCGCGCTTTCCTTGCAGATCAGGCACTCAATTTTTGCATCAATGCGTCAGAAATCTCGAAATTGGCATAGACGTTCTGCACGTCGTCGTTTTCCTCGAGCGATTCGATCAGCTTCAAGATTTTCTCGCCCGCCTCGTCGTCGACCGCGACCGAGTTCTGCGGCCGCCACACTAGGCCCGCCTTCGCGGGCTCGCCGAACTTCGCTTCCAGCGCGCGCGTGACGTCGTGGAAATTCTCGGTGGACGCGATCACCTCATGGCCGGCCGGCGAAGAAGAAACGTCGTCGGCGCCCGCCTCGATTGCCGCGTCCAGCATGGCGTCCGGCGTTGCCTTGCCGGCGTCGTATTGTACGAGCCCGACGCGCTTGAACATGAACGACACGGCGCCCGTCTCCGCGAGACTGCCGCCGTATCGGGTGAAATAGGAGCGCACCTCGGAGGCGGTACGGTTGCGGTTGTCGGTGAGCGCCTCGACGATCACCGCGACGCCGCCCGGCGCGTAGCCCTCGTAGCGGATCTCCTCGTAGTTCTCGCCCTCGCCGCCCTGCGATTTTTTGATCGCCCGCTCGATATTGTCCTTCGGCATGTTCTCGGCGCGCGCCGCCAACACCGCCGCGCGCAGCCGCGGGTTCATCGCGGGATCCGGCAGGCCCATCTTCGCCGAAACGGTGATTTCGCGCGCGAGCTTGCCGAACAGCTTGGCGCGGGCCGCGTCGGCGCGGCCCTTCTTGTGCATGATGTTCTTGAATTGCGAATGCCCGGCCATGATTCCTCCGTGCGGCGAGGCTTATAGGGCGGCGCGAGGCGAAAATAAAGAATCCGGGCGCCGGGACCTCTCGCCGTGACCCGGCCATGGTGGAAGGCCGTTCCTAAAAACAAGAAACCCCGCACCAAAGGCGCGGGGCCCTCGCAAAAGCGCAATCGCTTACTTTTTCTTCGCGGCCTTCTCGGCTTTCGGCGCGGACTTGTCTTCCTTCTTCGCCGGCTGGCTCACGGTATGGTCGCCGGTCTTGATGAAGCCCGCGAACTTCTTCTGGAAGCGCGACAGGCGGCCGCCGCGGTCGAGCAGCTGCTGCTGCCCGCCGGTCCAGGCCGGATGCGTCTTGGGGTCGATGTCGAGCTGCAAATTGTCGCCCGCCTTGCCCCAGGTCGAGCGCGTCGTGTATTCGCTACCGTCCGTCATCGTCACTTTGATGGGATGGTAATCGGGGTGAATGCCGGGCTTCATGACGATAATCCTCTTTGTCGTGGGGCGGCGCGGGCCTAGACCTCAAGCGCCTGAATTGCGCGGCTACATACAGGAGAGCGCACGATGACTCAAGCCGCGAACGAAAGCGCCGAAAGCGCGCGCCCGGCCGCGAAGGCGGCGCTGCGGCCGCTGCTGGCGCTCGTGCCCTATGGCCTGCGCTATCGCGGCCGCATCGCAGCGGCGCTCGGCGCGCTCTTGCTCGCCTCGGCGGCGACGCTCGCGGTCCCCATCGCCGTCCGCCGGATGATCGATTTCGGCTTCGCGCCGGAAAACGCGGGCTTCATCGACCGCTATTTCGGCATGATGCTCCTGGTCGCCGCCCTGCTCGCGACCGGGAGCGCGTTGCGCTACTACCTCGTGATCACGCTCGGCGAGCGCGTGGTGGCGGATTTGCGCGAGGCTCTATTCGCCCACGTCATCGCGCTGTCGCCCGCCTTCTTCGACCGCGAGCGCGTCGGCGAGATCGTCTCGCGGCTCACCGCCGACACCACCCAGATCAAGGCCGCCTTCGGCTCCTCGGCCTCGGTCGCGCTCCGCAACTTCGTGCTGTTCCTCGGCGCCGCGGCGATGATGGTGGTAACAAGCCCGCGCCTCTCGGCCCTCGTCTTGATCGCAATCCCCCTGATCGTGCTGCCGCTCGTCGCCTTCGGGCGAATGGTGACGCGGCGCGCGCGGGCGGCACAGGACACGCTCGCCGACGCCTCCGCCTTCGCGGTGGAGGCGATCGGCTCGGTGCGCACCGTGCAGGCGCTGACCGGCGAGGACGCGGCGCGCAGGCGTTTCGGCGCCGCGGTCGAGCGCTCCTTCCTCGCCGCGCTGCAATCGACGAGCGCGCGGGCCTGGCTCACCGCGGCGATCATCTTCCTCGTCTTCGCCAGCATCGTCGCCGTGCTGTGGACCGGCGCGCAGAACGTGCTGGCGGGAACGATCACGGCGGGAACGCTCGGCCAGTTCGTGCTCTATGCGGCATTTGCGGCGGGCGCCTTGAGCGAGCTTTCGCAGGTGTGGAACGAGCTCAACCAAGCCGCCGGCGCGGCGGGGCGAATCGCGGAGTTGCTGAGCGTCGAGCCGGAGATCCGCGCGCCGGCGCGGCCGGTGGCGCTGGCGCGGCCCGCGCGCGGCGAAATCCGTTTCGAGGGCGTGTCATTCGCCTATCCGACGCGGCCCACGACGCGCGTGCTCGACGGCATTTCGTTCGCGGTCCGGCCCGGCGAGCGCGTCGCGGTGGTCGGCCCCTCGGGCGCGGGCAAGAGCACGCTCTTTCACTTGTTGTTGCGCTTTTACGATCCGCTCGCCGGCCAAATTCTGTTCGACGGCGTCGATCTTGCAAAGGCCGACCCAACACAGGTACGGCGGCGATTGGCGCTGGTGCCGCAGGACGTCGCGATCTTCGCCATGAGCATTCGCGAGAATATCCGCCTCGGACGCTTGGACGCGAGCGACGACGAGGTCGAAAAAGCCGGCAAGCTTGCGCTGGTCGACGAATTTGTGCGGGCCTTGCCGGCGCAATACGAAACCGAGACCGGGGAGCGCGGCGTCACGCTCTCCGGCGGCCAGCGCCAGCGCCTGGCGATCGCGCGCGCGATCCTGCGCAATGCGCCGGTGCTTCTGCTCGATGAGGCGACATCGGCGCTCGACGCCGAAAGCGAGACGCTTGTGCAGGAGGCACTCAAGCGCTCGATGGAAGGGCGAACCTCGCTGGTGATCGCGCACAGGCTCGCGACCGTGCTCGGCGCCGACCGCATTGTGGTGCTCGAGCGCGGGCGCCTGGTCGAGGAAGGCACGCATGAGAGCCTGTTTGCGGCGGGCGGGCTTTACGCGCGGCTCGCCGAACTGCAATTCGGCGCTGCGGCCTGAGGCTCAAGGCTTCCAGGCATAGCGCCAGATCGGCAGGCCGGAGAACGGATTGGTATCGATGTCTTCGCCTGCACGCGCGAAGCCCGCGCGCTCGTAGAAGCGGATCGCCCGGACGTTTTCCGTATTTACATGCAGCACGATGCCGCCGGGGGCGAGGCGTTTTGCTTCGGCGATAAGCGTACCCGCAATGCTCGTGCCCCAAAGCTCCGGCGCGACCGCGAGCTGGTCGAGATAACCGGAGCGCGGGTCGATGACGACGAAGCCGGCCATCTCGCCACCGCGCTCCGCGATACGGATCGTATTGTTCGGAACGAGCTCCCGCGTCCAGCGCTCGCGCCACCAGGCGAGGCGCGCGGAAAAGTCGATCTCCGGGAACGCCGCTTCCCAGGCGCGCCGCCAGAGTGCGATCGCGGCCTCGCAATCCGCGTCGCGGTAGTCGCGGACGATCAGCTCGTTCACCGTTCCGTCAGCTTCAGCTCGATGCGCCGGTTGCGGCGAAAGGCCTCCTCGCTCGTGCCGGCGTCGAGCGGCTGGAATTCGCCGAAGCCCGCGGCCACCAGATGTTGCGGCGAGACGCCCTTCGAAATCATGAATTGCACGACCGAGGTTGCGCGCGCCGAGGACAACTGCCAGTTCGAGGGGAATTGCAGGGTCGAAATCGGACGCGCATCGGTGTGGCCGTCGATACGCACGATCCAGGCGATGTCCGCGGGGATGTTTTTTTCGAGATCGCGCAGGGCGTCGGCGAGCTTGTCGAGCGCGGGCAGCGCTTCCGGCCTAAGTGCGGCGGAGCCGGCGTCGAACAGAACCTCGGACTGAAACACGAAGCGGTCGCCGACGACGCGGATGTCGGGCCTGTTTCCGAGAATCGCGCGCAGGCGCCCGAAGAATTCGGAGCGATAACGCGTCAGTTCCTGCACGCGCTGGGCGAGCGCGAGGTTAAGCCGCTGGCCGAGATCGGCGATCTTGGCCTGGCTCTCTTTGTTGTGCTGTTCGGAGGCATCGAGCGCCTCCTGGATCGCGGCCAGTTGGCGGCGAAGAGCGGCGATCTGCCGGTTGAGAATCTCGACCTGCGAGGCGGCGCGCTGGTTGAGATCGCGCTCGTTTTCAAGCTGCGTGGATAGCGTCTTGTCGCCGCCCTCCGCGCCCTGGCGCAACCGGTCGCGCTCGCTTTCCGCCGATTTCAGGCTCGCGCGCAGCGCCGCCATCTGATCTTCGAGCGAGCCCGAATTCGCCCGCTCCAGCGACAACAGCTCGGACAGCTGTTTGATCTGCACCGTCAGACGGCTGAGGATGTTTTCCTTGCCGGTGATTTCCTGCGTGAGAAAGAATTGCGCGATCATGAAGACCGACAATAGGAAGGTGAAGACGAGGAGGAGCGTCGACAGCGCGTCGACGAAGCCCGGCCAGTAGTCGATCGCGCGGTCGCGCCCGCGCTTGCTGAGTGCCATCAGCGCCTCCGTTCGGCTGCGGGCGAACGCGACAGCTTCTCCAAGAGCTTGCGGATTTCCGATTGCTGCTCGCCGTGATCCTCGACCCAGCCGCGGACGATCTGCTGTTCCTGGCGCATATGCTGGACGAGCGCCTTGAGACTATCGGCCAGTTGAACGGTCGCCTCGCCCGCCCGCTGCGAGCCGGGTGATTCCTTAAAGGCCTGTTCGAGGCGTTCGATCGCGGCGGTGAACTGATCGATCATCCACGTCGGCGTGGCGCCGGCGCCGTCACCGACATGCAGCTCGCGCACAGAGGTCGAAAGCCAGTCTTCCAGATCCGTGTAGAAACGATTCTGCGCCTGGCCAGCCTGCAGATCGAGAAAGCCGAGTACGAGCGAGCCGGCAAGGCCGAACAGGGATGAGGAAAACGCGATGCCCATGCCGCCGAGCGGCGCGGAAAGACCGCTTTTCAGATTCTCGAAGATTGCGCCGGCGTCGCCGCCGACCTCGAGCGACTGAATGACCTTGCCGATCGAGCCGACCGTCTCGAGCAGCCCCCAAAAGGTGCCGAGCAGGCCGAGGAAGACGAGCAGCCCGGTGAGGTAGCGCGCAATGTCGCGCGACTCGTCCAATCGGGTGGCGATCGAATCGAGGATCGCGCGCATCGTGGTCTGCGAGATCGCCATGCGGCCGGTGCGCTCGCGCAACAGCGCGGCCATCGGCGCGAGCAGCACGGGCGGCCGCGCGACCGCGATCCCGGGATCGGCGACACGGAAGCTGTTTACCCAGCGGACCTCGGGAAAGATCCGCAACACCTGCCGGATCGCGAGCGCGATCCCGATCATGAGCGCACCGAGAATGACGCCGTTGAGACCTGGATTGGCGAGGAAGGCCGCCCAAATCTGCCGATAGAGGATGACCGCGAGCAGCGCGAAGAGGGTCAGGAACACGAGCATCCGCAACAGGAATATTCGCGGCGAGGAAATCTTGATCGGGGTTTCGAAATCTCGCGCCATGGCCCTCGCTCGCTCTATCGCCGGATCATCAGTAGGGACTTACTGCCGCGAGGAGGCGGCGAAATCGCGGCGGGGTCAAGCGACCTCTAACGCCGCCAGAAGCGCGCGATGGATCGGCTCATTGCCCGCCACCACCGAGCCCTTTTCGAGAATGGCATCGCCGCCGTCGAGATCGGTGGCAAAACCGCCCGCTTCGCGCACGAGCAAAAGACCGGCGGCGAGATCCCAGGCCGACAGGCCGCGCTCCCAAAAACCGTCGAAGCGGCCGGCGGCAACCCAAGCCAGATCGAGCGCGGCCGCGCCGGTGCGGCGGATCCCGGCGACGGCGCCCTGCACGGCCGCAAGCTCCGCGCGAAAGCGCTCCAAATCTCCTCGCCCGCGATGCGGGACGCCGCAGCATACGACGCAATCGGCGAGTTCGCGCCGTGCCGACACGCGAAGACGGCGATTATTGAGATAGGCACCTTGCCCCCGCTCGCCGACATAAGTCTCGTCGGTGACGGGATTGTAGACGACGCCCGCCACCGGCATGCCTTCCCGCAACAGCGCGATCGAGATCGCGAACAGCGGAATGCCGTGCAGGAAATTTGTGGTGCCGTCGAGCGGATCGACGACCCATACACATTGCGGGTCGGTTCCGGCGACGCGGCCGCGCTCCTCCATCAAGAAACCGAACGCCGGCCGCGCTTTCGAAAGCTCGCGATAGAGCGTCTCCTCCGAGCGGCGGTCGGCGGCCGATACGAAATTGGCCGGGCCTTTTTGCGAAACCTGGAGATTTTCAACTTCGCCGAAGTCGCGCGTCAAGGCGCGTCCCGCCTTGCGCGCGGCCTGCACCATCACGGTGATAAGGGCGGAGCGGATCATGATGCGCTGTTCGCTTTCGAACGCGGCAGGAAAGCGCCTCGATCACTCCGCACGGCGCACGTAGGTGGTCTCGTTGGTGTCGACCACAACCCTTTCGCCGACCCCGACGAAGGGCGGCACCAGAATGCGAAGACCGTTTTCGAGTTTCGCCGGCTTGTAGGAAGAGGCCGCCGTCTGGCCCTTCACCACGGCATCGGCTTCCACGATCTTGAGCGTGACATAATCGGGCAGCTTGATGCCGATCGGCTTGTCGTCGTGCAATTCCAAGGTCACTTTCATTCCATCTTGCAAAAATGCGGCGCGCTCGCCCACGAACTCGGCCGAAAGCTCGATCTGGTCGTAGGTGTCGTTATCCATGAATACGAGATTGTCGCCTTCGCGATAGAGATATTGAAAGTCCTTCTGCTCGAGCCGCGCCCGCTCCACCCGCTCGTCCGAGCCGAAACGATTGTTGAGCTTGCGGCCGTCGATGATGTTCTTGAGCTCGACCTGATTGTAGGCAGGACCCTTGCCAGGCTTCACGGCCATGCTCTTCACCGCGATCCACAGCGAGCCGTCATATTCGATCATCATGCCGGGCCGGATTTCGTTGCCGTTGATCTTCATGGACGTCCTCTGCGCGAATTATGCGTTGTCGTGCCAGCCCAAAGGCAACGCCGTCAAGTGCGGCGAGGCGCCGAGTGTGCAGGCGTCGAAGAAAATTTATGCGATTTGTCCCGGCGCGGAGATGCGGGCGGCGGCTTCAGCGATCACCGATTCAATCCGCTGCGGATCGCGCCAAACGGCGGCGCCCAGCGCGATGAAGTCGGCGCCTGCGCGGGCGAGCTCCAAAGCCTGATCGGCCGTTTCGGCAACCGCAACGCAGGGGATTTCGAAGATTTCCGCCCACCACGCCACGCGTTCGACAACCGCCGTGAACGACGGAGATTTGCCGGCGGCGTCGGGCTCCCCGAACATCACATAGTCGGCGTCCAATTCAGCGGCGAGCATGGCGTCATGCCGGCTCGCCAAGCCGCCCGCGCCGGCGATCAGCCCGGGCTTTAACATCGGCAAGGACTCGCGCAGCATTTGCGTGCCGGAAAGATGCGCGCCGTCGGCGCCGATCTTCGCCGCGAGCGCGGCGCGGTCCTCGAGCAGGAAGGCGATGTTTCGCTGCTGCACGAGCGGCAGCAACGTGCGGGCAGAAAGTTCGGGCTCGCTCGCGGGCGAAAGTCGCGCGATCACCGCCGCGATTTCGCCCGCGGCGCAGGCAGCCGAGAGCACATCGGCGAAGTCGGCCGCCCTGCCGATCGACGGCGTCATCAGCATCAAGCGCGCGGATGGCGGCTCAGCTTTGTTCTCGCTCATCACTCGACCCTACGCGCCGAAGGCGGGCGAAAGCGAGCCGCACTTTTCCGTGAGCCGGGCAGGGTCAGGCGGCTTTCTTCTCCAAGGTCGCCGACCAGCGACCTTCGGTCGCGAGCGCGTTCATCTGGGCGCGGTGAGTGAACGCGCGCTGCGCCGCCGGCACGTTTTCGCTCTTGCCGGACCACGCCTTTTGCGGCGCCGCCTGCAAGGCGCGGCCATAGGAAAAGGTGAGCTTCCACGGCAGGCCGCCAATGCGGTTCATGGCGTCGAGATGCGCGGTCGCTTTCTCGTCGGATTGGCCGCCGGAGAGGAACGCGATGCCCGGCACCTCCGGCGGCACGCACGCTTTCAGCACGCGCACCGTTTTCTCGGCGACCTCGTCGACCGAGGCGCGCTTCGCGCATTTCTGACCGGAAATTACCATGTTCGGCTTCAGCACTGTGCCCTCGAGCTGTACCTTGGCTTCGAAGAGTTCGACATAAAGGGTCTTCAGCGTCCATTCGGTGACGGCGTAGCAACGATCGGCATCGTGCGCGCCGTCCATGAGGACTTCCGGCTCGACGATCGGCATGATTTCTTCTTCCTGGCAAAGCGCCGCGTAGCGCGCGAGCGCGTGCATGTTCGCCTTGATGCAGTTCCAGCTCGGGATGCCCTCACCGATGTCGATCACCGCGCGCCACTTGGCGAATTTCGCGCCGAGGCTGCGATATTCGACGAGCCGCTCGCGCAGCCCGTCGAGACCTTCGGTGATGACTTCGCCCGGCGAGAACGGCAGCGGCTTCGCGCCCTTGTCGACCTTGATGCCGGGCAGCGAGCCCGCTTTCTCGATCAGCTTCACGAGCGGGGTGCCGTCCTTCGCGTTCTGGCGGATTGTCTCATCGTAGAGGATGACGCCGGAGATGTGGTTCTTCATCGCCTCGCTCGAACGGAACAGGAGCTCGCGATAATCGCGCCGCATATCGGCGGTGGATTCAATGCCGATCGCGTCGAAGCGTTTCTTGATCGTGCTGGTGGATTCGTCGGCGGCGAGGATGCCCTTGCCAGGCTTCACCAAGGCTTCGGCAACCTTGTTCAATGCTGAGAGGTTCATGGCGTCTTCCTTCATTTCCGGCTTATTTTATCCGCAAGGCCTCGACCCCCGGCAAGGGATTTCCTTCCAGCCATTCGAGGAAGGCGCCGCCCGCGGTCGAGACATAGGTCAAACGATTCTCAACCCCCGCCGCGTTTAAGGCGGCGACCGTATCCCCGCCGCCCGCCACCGTGACGAGCTTGCCTGCTTCGGTCAATTCCGCCGCCGCCTCCGCCACCTCGATGGTGGCATTATCGAACGGCTCGATCTCAAAGGCGCCGAACGGGCCGTTCCACACAAGGGTCTTGGCGCGCGCGAGGACGGAAACGACATGCCCGACCGACTTGGGGCCGATATCGAGCATCATATCGTCCGCTCCGATATGATCCACATCAACGACGCGCGACGCTGCGTTGGCCTCGAATTTCTGCGCCACCACCGCATCTACCGGAAGAACGAACTCGCGGCGTTTTTGTTTCGCCGCTTTCATAATCTCGCGCGCGGTCGGCAGCAGATCCGTCTCACACAGGGATTTTCCCATACCCTTGCCCTGCGCCGCCAGGAACGTATTGGCCATGCCGCCGCCGATGATCAGGACGTCGACTTTCTCGATCAGATTGCCCAACAGGTCGAGTTTGGTCGAAATCTTCGCCCCGCCGACGATGGCGGCAACCGGCCGCCGCGGTTTCTCCAGCACGTTGCCGAGCGCCTCCAGCTCCGCCTGCATGGTACGGCCGGCGAATGCGAGCATCGGCTTGGCGCTGACAATGCCCGTGTTAGACGCGTGCGCGCGATGCGCCACGGAAAACGCGTCGTCGACAAATAGCTCGCCGAGAGCGGCAAGCTTGCGGGCAAACTCCGGATCGTTTTTTTCCTCCTCGGCGTAAAACCGCGTGTTCTCGAGACAGAGAATGTCGCCCGGCTTCATCGCCGCGATCGCTTTTTCGGCGACCTCACCGATACAATCGCTTGCAAACGCGACCGCCCGGCCCAGCACGCGAGCCAGCGCGGCGGCAACCGGCCTTAGCGATTGATTCGGATCGCGCCCCTTGGGGCGGCCGAAATGGGAAAGGAGAACGACCTTCCCGCCTCGATCGGATATCTCCTTGATGGTCCGTTCAGCCGCCTTGAGCCGCGTCGTGTCGGCGACCTCGTTCCCTTTCATGGGTACATTGAGATCGACGCGTACCAGCACGCGCTTGTTCTTGATGTCGATTTTTTCCAGCTCGTCGAGGGTGCGAAAGTCTGTCATCGCAAAACGGCAACAATCATCAGCCGAGCTTGCCCATCGCGACGGCGGTGTCCGCCATGCGGCTCGAGAAGCCCCATTCGTTATCGTACCACGACATCACGCGCACGAAGGTGCCGTCCATCACCTTGGTCTGATCCATGTGGAAGATCGAGGAATGCGGGTCGTGGTTGAAGTCGATCGAGACGTTCGGCGCCGTCGTATAGCTGAGGATGCCCTTCAGTTGCTGTTCGGAGGCGCGCTTGATCGCGGCGTTGACTTCTTCCTTGTCGGTCTTGCGCTTGGCGACGAACTTGAAATCGATGACCGAAACATTCGGCGTCGGCACGCGGATCGCGACGCCGTCGAGCTTGCCGGCGAGTTCCGGCAACACCAGGCCGACCGCCTTGGCCGCGCCGGTCGAGGTCGGGATCATCGACAGTGCGGCCGCGCGGGCGCGGTAAAGATCCTTGTGCACCTGGTCGAGCGAAGGCTGGTCGTTGGTATAGGCGTGAATCGTCGTCATGAAGCCTTTTTCAATGCCGATCGCGTCGTTCAGGACCTTGGCGACCGGCGCGAGGCAGTTGGTGGTGCACGACGCGTTCGAGACGACCTTGTGGTCTTTTGTCAGTTTATCGTGGTTGACGCCGTAGACGACGGTGAGATCGGCGCCGTCGGCGGGCGCGGAGATCAACACGCGCTTGGCCCCCGCCGTCAGGTGCGACGACGCCTTGTCCTTCGATGTGAAGATGCCGGTGCATTCGAGCGCGATGTCCACCTTGAGGTCCTTGTGCGGCAGCGTCGCCGGATCCTTGATCGCCGTCACCTTGATCGGCCCGCGGCCGACGTCGATCGTGTCCGGACCCGTCTTGACCGCGCCGGGAAAACGGCCATGCACGGAGTCATAGCGCAGCAAATGCGCGTTGGTTTCCACCGGCGCGAGGTCGTTGATGGCGACCACTTCGATATCCTTGCGGCCGGACTCGGCGACGGCGCGCAATATATTCCGGCCGATGCGGCCGAACCCGTTGATGGCGACGCGAACGGTCATGCTCTCTCCTTGCGCGGCAATTCGCGCTTTTCTCCCAGCGCCGCGAACGCCGCGGCGACAATCGCTTCCATGTTAATCCCGAAATGACGGTAAAGGTCCTTATAGGGCGCGCTGGCGCCAAACCCGCTCATGCCGATGAAGGTTCCGGTGCCGATCACCGCGTCCCAACCGAGCCGGATCGCCGCTTCGACCGCGATCTTGATCGGCGCGTCGCCGACGATACCCGCGCGATAGCTTTCATCCTGCGCGAGAAACAAATCGAGGCAGGGCACCGATACGACGCGCGTGGGTATGCCCTGTTTTTCGAGCTCGTTCTTCGCCGCCAGGCAAAGCGAGACCTCCGAGCCCGAGGCGAACAGCGAGACTTGCGCCTTGCCCTTGGCGGGTGCGAGTTCGTAGGCGCCGCGCGCGCACTTGTTGGTTTCCTCGAAGGCCGCTCGCACGGCCGGCAGGTTCTGGCGGCTGAGCGCGAGCACGCTCGGGCCGCCCGTGTATTCGAGCGCGAGCTGCCAGCACTCGGCCGTCTCCGAAAGATCGGCCGGGCGGAAAAGCCGTAGCTGTGGGATCGCCCGCAGCGCCGCCAGATGCTCGACCGGCTGGTGCGTCGGTCCGTCCTCGCCAAGGCCGATCGAATCGTGCGTCATCACGTGGATGACCCGTCGCCCCATCAGGGCGGCGAGGCGAATGGCAGGCCGGCAATAATCCGAGAACACGAGGAACGTGCCGGAATAGGGAATGACGCCGCCGTGCAACGACATCCCGTTCATCGCCGCCGCCATGCCGTGCTCGCGGATGCCCCAATGCACGAAGCGGCCCTTGAACTGGCCAGGACCGATCACCGCCATCGCCTTGGTTTTGGTGTTGTTGGAACCGGTGAGGTCGGCCGAGCCGCCGATCATCTCGGGCACGGCGGCGGTGAGCGCTTCGAGCGCAATCTCCGACGCCTTGCGCGTCGCAATTTCCTGCGGCTTCGCGCTCGCGCTCTCTTTCACCTGGCGCACCGCACCGGCGAGCGCCGCCGGCAGCTTGCCGGCCATTCGGCGCTCGAATTCCGCGCGCTTGTCGGCGGCGAGCGCGTTGACGCGCGCCTGCCATTGCTTGTGGGCGTTCGCCGAGCGCCCGCCCGCCTTGCGCCACTCGCCGAGAATATCGGCGGGAATTTCGAACGGCGGATGGTTCCAGCCGAGCTTCTCGCGCGCGCGCTTGATTTCCTCGGCGCCGAGCGGCGAGCCGTGGGCTTCCGCGGTGCCCGCCTTATGCGGCGCGCCGAAGCCGATCGTGGTGCGACACGCGATGATCGTCGGCTTGTCGGATTTTCGCGCCGCTTCGATGGCCTTTTCGATCGCCGCGGGATCGTGGCCGTCGATCCGGCTCGCGTTCCAACCGGAGGCTAAAAAACGCCCGACCTGGTCGGTCGAATCCGCGAGCGAGAGCTTGCCGTCGATGGTGATGCCGTTGTCGTCGAAGAAGACGATCAGCTTCGAAAGCTTGAGATGGCCCGCGAGCGCGATCGCCTCCTGGCTCACGCCTTCCATCAAATCCCCGTCGGAGGCGAGCGTATAGGTAAAGTGATCGACGATGTCCCCGCCGAACTCTTCGGCAAGAATGCGCTCGGCGAGCGCCATGCCGACCGCGTTGGCGAGCCCCTGACCGAGCGGACCGGTGGTGGTTTCGACGCCCGGCGTCATGAAATTCTCGGGATGCCCCGGCGTCTTTGAATCGAGCTGGCGGAAGCGCTTGATCTCTTCGATCGTCATCGCCGGATAGCCCGTTAGATAAAGCAACGAATAGAGCAGCATCGAACCGTGCCCGGCGGAGAGCACAAAACGATCGCGATCAGGCCAGGCGGGGTCGGCGGGATCGAACTTGAGGAATTTCGTGAACAAGACGGTCGCGACGTCGGCCGCGCCCATCGGCAGGCCCGGATGGCCGGATTTCGCCGCCTCGACCGCGTCCATGGTGAGCGCGCGAATGGCGTTGGCCATGCGGTCGTGGTTCGCGCGCGTGCTCACGTCGGTCTCTCTGGAAGCCTGTGTTTTGAAGGCGGCGGACTGATAACACGCAAGGCCCCGGAGTCAAAATGAACGATGCCTGTTTTTATGCGTGAAATGGCGCTCTGCCATGCTTTTCCTCCTGGTCATAACTTTGCCCCCGGCGTTGACGCATGATGCTTGCGGACCTTTACTCTTCCCTCGTGGGAGTGAGTCGAATTTGAGCGCGATGGATGCGGCCATCCGGCGTCTCGACGCCGCGATCGATACGCTGGAAGCGGCGGTGAACCGCGGCGTCGAGCACGGCCGGCGCCGCGAAGCCCTTGAATCGCAATTGCAGGCGTTCGGCAGCGACCGCTCACGGCTCGCCTCCGAGCTCGACCGCGTGCGCGCGCGCTCCACCGATCTCGAAGCCGCCAATCGCGAGGTTTCCCGCCGCCTCGAACACGCCGCCGACACCATCCGCGCCGCGCTTTCGGCGCAGGACCGCTAGATCCGGAGTTCGCAATGGCCCAAGTCAACGTCACAATCGGCGGTCGCGTCTATCGAATGGCCTGCGACGACGGCCAGGAAGAGCATCTGATGCGGCTCGCGCGCGACCTCGACCAGAAGCTCGCGCAGCTGCGCGAGGCGTTCGGCGAGATCGGCGACACGCGCCTCGCCGTGATGGGCGCGATCATGGTCGCCGACGAGCTTTCCGAAGCCCGCCGCCGCATCCGCACGCTCGAGCAGGAAATCGAGGGTCTGCAGGAAACGCGGCTCGCCTCCGCCGACCGCATCGAGGCGGTCGAGCGGGTGGGCGCGCAGACCATCGAAAAAGCCGCCGAACGCATCGAACGTCTCGCGCACGCACTGAACGGCGGCCTCGGCGGCGGCGGAACGGCGCTCGGTTGAGAACGGGGCTGGTCGCGCGCGACGAACGCGCCTACATTGATCGCGCGGTGCTGCGGCGCTCGTCAGGAGACCAATTCCCCGGGGCCTTAACGATCCCAAAGGGAGCTGTCCCTGGCCTTGCCCGTGGGCTTGGCTATTACGGCGCCCACCTACTTCGTAGGTTTCCCGGGATCGCTGTCTCCAACGGCGCTCGTGGCCCGCACTTTGTTCTTCCTCTATCTTCGGCCGCATGACCCTCGCCGAAGCAAGCCCGATCGCCGACCAGAAACGCGAACTGCGCGAGGCGGCGCTCGCCCGGCGCGATCTCATGCCGCCCGACGACCGCGTGCGCGCCGCCCGCAATATCGCCGCCTCGCCCTTTCCGATCGACGTGCCGAAAGGCGCGATCGTCTCCGGCTTTTCGCCGATCAAGACCGAGTTCAATCCGGTGCCGTTGATGCGGGCGCTGGCGAAGGCGGGTGCGCGCCTTGCCCTGCCGAAATTGATGGGCCGTGGAAAGCCGCTTTCCCTGCGCGCCTGGAGCTTCGGCGAGCCGCTGATTTCGGGCGTGTGGGGCATTCGCGAGCCGGGCCCGGAGGCGCCGGAGGTGGCGCCCGACATTTTGCTCGTTCCCTTCACCGCCTTTGACCGTGCCGGCTATCGCATCGGCTACGGCGCCGGCTATTACGACATGACGCTCGCCGCCTTGCGCGCGAAGAAGAAGATCGTCGCGGTCGGCCTCGGCTTCGCGGTACAAGAAACAACGCAGGTGCCGGTGGAAGCCCACGATCAACGGCTCGATTTCATCCTCACCGAGGCAGGCATCGTCTTCGCGGCGGAGCGCGTCTGATGCGCTTTCTCTTCCTCGGCGACATTGTCGGAAGGCCGGGCCGCGAAGCGGTGACGAGCCGGCTGCCGAAGTTGCGCGAGCGCTGGAAGCTCGATTTCGTCGCCATCAACGGCGAGAATTCCGCCGGCGGCTTCGGCATTACCGAGGCGATCTACAACGAGCTTTGCGACGTCGGCGCCGACGCCATTACGCTCGGCAACCACGCCTGGGACCAGCGCGAGGCGCTCGTCTTCATCGAGCGCGCGCCGAAATTGATTCGCCCGCTCAACTACCCCGCCGGCGTGCCGGGCCGCGGCGCCGCGCTCTTTGCGGCGAAGAACGGCGCGCGGGTCCTCATCATCAACGCGATGGGCCGCGTCTTCATGGACCAGCTCGACGACCCGTTCCCGGCGGTCGAGCGCGAGCTTGCCGCTTGTCCGCTTGGTGCTGCCTGCGACGTCGCGGTGTGCGATTTTCACGCCGAGGCGACGAGCGAGAAGCAGTCCTTCGCGCATTATTTCGACGGGCGGCTCTCGCTCGTCGTCGGCACCCACACCCACGCGCCGACCTCCGATCATCGCGTGCTGGCGGGTGGTACCGCCTATGTCAGCGACATCGGCATGTGCGGCGATTACGACAGCGTGCTCGGCATGGCGAAGGAGGAGCCGATCCGCCGCTTCCTTACCAAGATCCCGTCCTCCCGCTTCGAGCCGGCGAGCGGCGAGGGTACGCTCACGGGCGTCGCGGTCGAGATCGACGACAAGTCGGGTCGCGCGCTCCGCATCGCGCCCTTGCGACTCGGCGGCTGCCTCGAGGAGACAAGCCCGAAGTTTTGGGACTAGCTCCGAGGTGACAATAAAAAAACTCCGGCTCCGCGGCGAGGCGGAGCCGGAGCTGGAGCGTCTTCGTTCAGCCATCGACAAGCTTAGTAATAGCCGTGCTCCTCGCAGACATAGACCCGGTGGTAGCCGGACGGCGTCAGGACCGTCTGCCAACAGTCATCATAGTCGGCGTAATCGCCGTACGCGGCGAAGGGAACGAACAGGAAGTCGCGATGATGACGGCGATGATGATGGCGGCCGTCGTTCGCCCAACGCTGCCCGCTCCAGCCCTGGACGTTGTTGGTGACCGCGGAGTTTTGCACGCCTTGGTTATTGTTGACGGCCAAATTCCGCGTGTCTCGCACTCTCGTATTGATGTTGGCTCCGTCGGAGCTCCGCACGCTCACTCCGTTTTTCGAAGCAGCCGGGGCAACACTTGGAACGGCGAGCACGCCGAAGGCGAGCGCCGTTGTCAGACCCAAGAGAATTTTTCTCATGGCGCGTACTCCTCTCCTGCCCCCGACAGGGGGCTTGCTGAGGAGATAATTGCGAAGCCGGGCATCCGGATCGGATTCTGTCCCAAGTTTAATGCCGCAATCGCGGACTTGTGTTCGCGCATGAACGGCGGTTCAGCAATGCGACCGCATTGAGTCGGCCATGTGACTGTCGCTGCGCCGCACTTAGACTTTCGCCGCGTACGGCAAGCCTAGCCTTGCGAGCAGCGCGTCGAGCGCGGGCCGCTGTCCCTTCAGGATTTTTCGCCGCGCGTCTTCGGGCGAAAACCAAGCGGCGCGGTCGATCTCGGGAAATTCACTCATCTTCCCCGATTTCGGCGGCCATTCGAGCGCGAATGCATTGCTCTTGAGCCGCGTCACGTCGAACTCGCCCTCCGCCGCCCACACCGAGACCGTCTTCGCGCTCGATTGGCGAAACTCGCCGAGCGGGATGAATTCGCCCGCGGGCGCGGCACCCGTCTCCTCCTCGAATTCGCGCCTGGCCGCGGCAAGCGCCTCCTCATCCGCATGGTACAATCCCTTCGGGATTGTCCAGGCGCCATCGTCCTTCTTTTTCCAGAATGGCCCGCCCGGATGCACGAGCAGCACTTCGACCGCGCCGCCCGTGCGGCGATACATCAAGATGCCCGCGCTTCGCTCCGGCATCGACGATCCTTCGGTTCAGCGCTTGATCGCGCGCGATGCCCACCGATCGCGCCATTGCCGCGACGGTCGGCCCGTACATACGCTAGTGCTTCGAAGTGGTGAGGGAAATCGAGAATTTGCCGGCGCGGCTCGTGCCTGACGCCGCCGAGCCTAGCGGTCCCGTCCGCCGAATGCGGCTTTCAACAAGCCGATCTGCGTCTCGACCGGATTCGCTCCGGGCTTGACCGAAATCGGCGCCCTTTCGACGCCGCCATAGACGAGCTGATCGAGCCGCGCCACCTGCTCGTGCAGGCGCCGCGAGTTGGCGATCAGTTGCAGCAATTTCTTCGGCAACACCGCGAGCGAATCCTCGTGCGGCGGCTGATAGGGCGCGAGCTTCACCTTCATCTTCTCGGCGCGCGCCTGATCGAAGGTCAACTCCCCCTCGTTGACCGCGCGCTGCAACAACAACCACGAGGCAAGCTGCATCAGCCGCGTGGTAAGGCGCATCGATTCGGTGGCATAGGCAAGCGCTGCGGAACGGTCGAGCGCCTTCGCCTCCTTGCGGCCGGGGCCGTCGAGATAGGCGGCGGTCATCTCCACGAGCGCCATGCCCTCGCGGAACAACGCGCTGAACGCTTCCCCCGTGGCGCGGCGCTTCGCCAACACGACGGGATCCGCCGAACTCGATACTTCGGACATTACGCTACTCCGTCCCAGCCCTATTGATTCGATGAACAGGGGCGACTTGTAAAGCCGCCTTGTCCCGCTTTGCGCGGGCTCCCGAACTGCTTGCAAATCGCGCGCCGCGCGGTTCGTGCCGGGCCGGGACATAAAAAAAGAGCCGCTATGAAGCGGCTCTTGGAGTTTTCACAGGGAGGCGTCAAACAGAGTGGACAGGAGCCACTCGCGTCCAGAAGCTGGACCATTCGATAATGGGCGGGAAACCTTAATAAATGGTTAATTTTACCGGTCGCGCTTGAGCTACCGCGAGCGCGGGCGCCGATTCAGCGCTTGAAGAAGGTGTCGGCGGCATCCTTCGACGATTCCTTGGAACGGATGACGGCCTCCAGCCGCGCGATTTCCTCTTTCAGCGCGGCAACGCGCTCCCTCAGCTCCCCCACCGACAACAGGCTGAGGTCCGAGCCGAGTTCATGGATGGTCTTCGGACCGTGGATCGGTTCCTCTTCCATCGCTTTTCCTCCCGGCGCCGAACAAGGTTAACGGAGCCCAGGTGCCGTTGTCATCGCGGGACGAAGTTCGTAGGAGAAACGTCCCGTTTCAAGCCGGAGTTTCCATGCCGCTTCCCACCCGTATGACCGCGATCGCCATCAGCGCCCCCGGCGGCCCAGAGGTTCTGCTGCCGGAAGAACGTGACGTGCCGAAACCGGGCGCAAGCGAGATTCTCGTCAAGGTGGCGGCTGCCGGCGTCAACCGCCCCGATGTCATGCAGCGCAAGGGGCAATATCCGCCACCGCCCGGCGCGCCCGACATTCCGGGCTTAGAGATCGCCGGCGAGGTCGCCGCGGTCGGCGGCAAGGTGGCGCGCTGGAAGGTCGGCGACAAAGTCACCGCGCTCGTCGCCGGCGGCGGCTACGCCGAGTATTGCCTCGCCGACGAAGCGGTCGCGCTCCCGGTGCCGAAAGGCTTCTCGATGGTGGAGGCCGCAGCGCTCCCCGAAACCTTCATGACTGTTTGGCACAATGTCTTTCAGCGCGGCGCGCTGAAGTCGGGCGAGACCATTCTAATCCATGGCGGCTCGAGCGGCATCGGCACCGCCGCGATCATGCTCGCCAAGGCCTTCGGCGCCAAGGTGATCGTCACCGCCGGTTCGCCGCAGAAATGCGAGGCGTGCAAGAAGCTCGGCGCCGATTACGCCATCGACTACAAGACGCACGATTTCGTCGCCGCGACGAAGGAGGCGAGCGGCGGCCGCGGCGCCGATCTCATCCTCGACATGGTCGGCGGCGATTATGTCGAGCGCAATCACGACGCCGCCGCCGTCGAGGGCCGCATCGTGCAGATCGCGACCCAGCAGGGTTTCAAGGTCGCCATCAATCTTCTGAAGATCATGCAGAAGCGGCTTACGCACACCGGCTCCACGCTGCGTCCGCGCCCGGTCGCCGACAAGGCGATGATCGCGCACGACCTCGAGCACAAAGCCTGGCCGTTGCTCGCGGCGGGCAAGATCAAGCCGGTGATCGACTCCATCTTTCCCCTCAAGGAAGCCTCGAAGGCGCATGCGCGCATGGAGTCGAGCGCCCATGTCGGCAAAATCGTGCTCGAAGTCGGCGCCTGACCTTGCCTTGCCGCTGCCTTAAGCTGCCGCTAGGGATCGCTTCGCCCGACCTGGGGCGGGCCGCGTTCGGGGGTCCACGCTTGCATTGCAGCCGACTTGTCGCGTGTTTTGTGCTTGCCGTCACGCTTGCCGGCGCCGGCAACGCGCTGGCGGTCGAGGCGGTCGCGGTCCGGCCGGGCACGCCGGCGGTCGATATCCTTCCCGCCGCCGAGCGCTACCGGACCGACAGCGACCGCCTGCAGGTTTCGACCGCGCCTGGCACCGACGGCATCGTGCGCCGCATCGAAGTGCGCTCGGCGAGCGGCAAAGCCGCCGCCGACTGGGTGGTGTTCGCGCTTTCCAACAGCACCGACGAGCAGCTCGATCGCCTGATCGTGGCGCCGCATTACCAGATGGCGGGCTCGGGCTTGTTCTGGCCGGATCTCGGCAGCGTGCGGATCGCGAGCGTCACGCCAAGCCAGGGCTTCCGGCCCGAGCGCCAGCAATCGAACGACGCCGACATTTACCTGATCACCCTCGATCCGGGCACCACCGTGACGCTGGTGATCGAGCTCGCCGCCTCCGACATCCCGCAGCTCTATTTGTGGGAGCCCGAGGCCTACAAAGGCAAGATCAACTCGTTCACGCTCTATAACGGCATCGTCATCGGCGTCTCGGGATTGCTCGCGCTCTTTCTGACGATTCTGTTCGTGGTGAAGGGCTCGATCATGTTCCCCGCTGCTGCCGCGCTCGCCTGGGCGGTGCTCGGCTATATCGGCATCGATTTCGGATTCTGGAACAAGGTGTTCGCGCTGTCGCCCGGCGCCGAGCAATTCTGGCGCGCCGCGGGCGAGGCGATCCTCGCCGCCACGCTGATCGTATTCCTGTTCGCCTATCTCAACCTCGGGCGCTGGAACGTGCGTTACTCGCACGTCGCCGCCGGCTGGCTGATCTTCCTCGCCGCCCTCGTCGCGCTTGCGCTCATTGACCCGGCGATCGCTGCGGGCATCGCGCGTCTTTCCCTGCTCGCGGTCTCCATCGTCGGCTTCGGTCTCATCGTCTATCTCGCGACCCACGGCTATGACCGCGCGGTCCTGCTCATTCCGACCTGGTTCTTGCTCACCATGTGGGTGCTCGCCACCGGCTTCGCCGTCGCCGGGCTTCTCACCAACGACCTGATCGCGCCCGCGCTTCTCGGCGGCCTTGAGCTGATCGTGATGTTGATCGGCTTCACCGTGATGCAGCACGCCTTCGCCGGCGTCGGCGCCGAGGGCATCGTCAACGACGTCGAGCGCCGCGCGCTCGCGCTCACCGGCTCCGGCGACGTGGTGTGGGACTGGGACGTCGGCCGCGACCTGATCTACACCAGCCCCGAGGCGGAGCAGCATCTTGGCCTCAAGCGCGGCACGCTGGAGACCGCCGCTGCCGGCTGGCTCGAAATTCTCCATCCCGCCGACCGCGACCGCTTCCGCATGGCGCTCGACGCCATTCTCGAGCAGCGCCGCGGGCGCATCGTTCAGGAACTCCGCCTGCGCTCGGAAAGCGGTCATTATCTGTGGTTCGCGCTGCGCGCGCGCCCCGTCGTCGGCACCGACAGCGAGGTGTTGCGCGTCGTCGGCACCCTCACCGACATCACCGAGCTCAAGATCGCCGAGGAGCGCGTGCTGCACGACGCCGTGCACGACAATCTGACGGGCCTGCCCAACCGCGAATTATTCCTCGACCGCCTGGACGCGGCGCTCGCCTTCGCCCGCGTCGACGAGCACATCCGCCCGACCATCATCATCATCGATCTCGACCGTTTCAAGCAGGTGAACACGAGCGTCGGCCTCACCGTCGGCGATTCGGTGCTCCTGACCATCGCACGCCGCCTCGGCCGCCTGTTGAAGCCGCAGGACACGGTCGCCCGCATCGCCGGCGACCAGTTCGGCATGATCCTGATGTCCGAGCGCGAGCCCGAGCGCATCACCGCCTTCGCCGACACCATCCGCCGCTCGTTGCGGGCGCCCATCGGCTTCGGCGCGCGCCAGATCTTTCTCACCGCCTCGATCGGGCTCGTGCTCCTCGATAGCCAAGCGCGCACGCGCGAGGAGGTGCTCAAGGACGCCGAGCTTGCGATGTATTGCGCCAAGCAGCAGGGCGCCGACCGCATCGAGGTGTTCAAGCCCGTCATGCGCTCGCAAAAGATCGACCAGCTCACGCTCGAGTCGGATCTGCGGCGCGCGCTCGAGCGCGAGGAAGTCTCGATTCTCTATCAGCCGATCATCCGGCTGGAGGACCGCACCATCGCCGGCTTCGAGGCGCTGTTGCGCTGGAACCACCCAAAGCTTGGCCGCATCGGCCCCGCCGAGTTCATCCCGATCGCGGAGGAGACCGGCCTCATCGTCGACCTCGGCCACTTCGTGCTCGAGCGCGCGGCGCGCCAGCTCGCGGCCTGGCAGCGCGCGATGCCGAACGCGGGCCGCCCGATTTTCATGAGCGTGAACGTCTCCTCGCGCCAGCTTTTGCGCCACGATCTCATCCAGGATATCAAGGGCGTTCTTTCGCGGAACGTCTTGGCCCCGGGCACCTTCAAACTCGAGATCACCGAGTCGCTGGTCATGGAAAATCCCGAGCTTGCGGCGCAGATGCTCGCCCGCATCAAGGAGCTCGGCGCGGGTCTATCGCTCGACGATTTCGGCACCGGCTATTCTTCGCTCGCTTATCTGCAGCGCTTTCCGTTCGACACCATCAAGATCGACCAGCAATTCGTGCGCGGATCGGGGCGCGGCGGCGCGCGGCCCGTCATCCTGCGCTCGATCATCGCGCTCGCCCATGATCTGCGCATGGAGGTCGTCGCCGAGGGCGCCGAAACCGACTCCGACGCGGTCGAGCTTTATCAACTCGGCTGCCACTTCGCGCAGGGCTACGTGTTCGGCGAACCGATGACGGCGGAGGAAGCCCGCCGGTTGGCCGCGCCGGCGCCCAAGCCCGAGCGGCGGGCCGCGGCGAGAGCGAGTTGAAAAAACCCGGATCTTCGGGCCTTGCCTCAGGCGTGGCCGGCGTCGGACGATAGTTTCGCCGGATCGATGCCGATCTTGCGCAGCGCGCTTTCATATTTCAATTCCGCGCGCGTGCTGAAAACGAGCTCCGGATCGGCGTCGCAATTGAGCCAGCCGTTGGCGTGGATCTCGCTTTCCAGTTGTCCCGGCGCCCAACCGGCATAGCCGAGCGCGAGCACCGCGCTCTCCGGCCCCTGCCCGCGCGCGATCGCCTTCAGGATGTCGAGCGTCGCGGTGAGGCAAATCCCGTTGTCGATGGGCAGCGTCGAATTCTCGATGAAAAAGTCGGCGGAATGAAGCACGAAGCCCCGCCCGGTCTCGACCGGGCCGCCCTTCAACACCTTCACCTCGCCCGCGCGCAACGGCAGCTCGATCAACTTGTTGTCCGGAATGACCTCGAGCTGCACCAACAGATCGCCGAAGTCGATGTGCGGGGCCGGCTGATTGATCACGATCCCCATCGCACCTTCCGACGAATGGGCGCAGAGATAAATCACGGTGCGGGAGAACCGGTCGTCGCGGATCGTCGGCATCGCGACCAGAATTTGGCCGTCGAGATAGCCGGGCTTCTTGCCCTTGCCGGCTTCAAGGTGGGTGCGGCCGATCCGCATGATACGAATCTAGCGCGACATTACGACAATGCAAATCCGCCGGAAGCCGCCTTAATTCACGCGAACGTGCTTGGGCATTGAGCAAGCGTTGTAGTCTAGAAGCCGCATGAATCGGTCTGCCTTATTTTTATTCATCACGCTCGCCGCCGGCGCATGGCTCACGCCGGCGCGCGCCCTCGAATCGCCTTGGGTGACGGGGGCGCAGGCGGATGCGCGCATGCTCGCCGACCACGGGGCCAACGCTCCGGTTCGCGCCGGCGTCGAGATCAGGCTGAAACCCGGATGGAAGACCTATTGGCGCTACCCGGGCGATGCGGGCGTGCCGCCGCGCTTCGACTGGTCCGGGTCGGAAAATCTGGCCGCGGTCGACGTCAAATGGCCCGCGCCCGAGCGTTTCGTCGACGAAAGCCACGCCCAGTCGATCGGCTATCACAACCATGTCGTCTTCCCCCTCCTTGTCCGCCCGGCCGATCCCGCGCGGCCGGTCAGGCTCAAGCTCAAGCTCGATTTCGCCGTATGCGAGAAGCTCTGCGTTCCGGCCGAGGCGGAGCTCATGGTGGAAATACCCCCCGGGGAGAGCGCTTCCCTCGGCCTGCTCGATCAGGCCGAGCGGCGCGTGCCGCGGCGCGTCTCCCTCGGTGAAAATGCCGGGGGCCTCGCCGTTTCCCGCGTGAGGCTCGAGCGCGGCGCGGCACCCCGCGCGCTCATCGAAGGATCGGCGCCCGCCGGCTCGTTCGATCTTTTTGCCGAGGGACCGAACGATCGCTGGGCGCTGCCGCTGCCGGAAAAGATCGAATCGAATGACGGCAAGCTCCGTTTCCGCCTCGTCATTGACGGCGCACCACCCGGCGGGCCGAGCATTCCGCCGAAGCTCGTCCTCACGCTGGTCGCCGGAGACGAGGCGATCGAGGTCGAGGCCCCGCTCGACTAAGGCGCGCACTCGAATAGGATGGGCGCGGCGGGGTTCAAACCATGACCGGCGCCGGTTTAAGGAGAGGATGATGACGATCAAGGTGGGCGACAAGATTCCCGATGCGACCTTCCGCGTGATGACGGCCGAGGGGCCGCAGCCGCGTAAGACCGCGGACATTTTCAAGGGCAAGAAGGTCGTGCTGATCGGCATGCCCGGTGCCTTCACCCCCACCTGCCATCGCAATCATCTGCCGGGTTTCGTCGAGAAAGCCGGCGAGTTCGGTAAAAAGGGCGTCGACACGATCGCGGTCACCACCACCAACGATCATTTCGTCATGAGCGCTTGGTCGAAGGCGGCTGGCGCCGACGGCAAGGTCGAGTTTCTGGCCGACGGCAACGGCGAATTCGCCAAGGCAATCGGCTTGAGTTACGACGGCTCCGAGCGCGGCATGGGCGGCGTGCGCTCGCGGCGTTATTCGATGCTGGTCGACGACGGCGTCGTCAAGGTGCTCAATATCGAGGAAAATGCCGGCAAGGCCGAAATGACCGGCGCTGACAATTTGATCAAGGCGCTTTGATGGATCGGCCCCGCCTGGTCACGACCGGGCCTGTCCCGGGCATGACATAATCTTTATTGCCTTTATGCGATGATATCGGGAAACAATTGGTCCTCGATTCGGCCAATCTGGTCCTTGAGCTGCAATTTGCGCTTCTTCAGGCGCTGCACTTGCAACCGGTCGTAGCCGGGGGTGCGCAACATCGCCTCGATCGCCGCGTCGAGATCGCGGTGCTCCTGCTTCAACCGCTCGAGCTCGGCGGAAAGCTGGCGTTCTTCCTCGCTATTCATGGCCCCGCGACGCGTGTCCGGCCCTGCTCTACCCGGACGCCCGAGTATTGCCCCAAAATCCACGGGGCGGGTAGTGGATTTCGGCGTTGCAACAGTCGTCCATGATCGACTTTGGCCGGGCGTCATGGCACAATCCTCGTCAGTTGAGCGTCGAAATCCTGAACCGGAGGGTCTTACCCATGTCCATTCAGGCGGATCTTGTCGAACTCGAGCAATTGCATCGGGCTCTGGAGCGGGAAATTCAGGAAGAACTCGCCCATCCCGGATCGGACGATCTCAAATTGGCCGAATTGAAACGGCGTAAGCTGCAGCTGAAAGACCGGATCGAACGGTTAAAACACGAAACGAGCGCGACGGTTCACTAAAAAACTTCTCTTCCATCCTATCGCACCGCCGGCCTTGAGCGCCGGCGGTTTCGTTTGGGCGCGCGAGCGCAAGACGCGCGCGCCGGTAACCTCAATTCTTATCGCTAACGGGTAGGACTAACGTCAGAACCCGCAACACTCGAAATAAATTTTCGACTAATCGTCGTCGACTCGTTGAGTTGGAGTTGACGATGTTGCGTATCGGCGTTCGGCCATTCGGCCGCATCAAAAATCGGTCACGTGATCGTTTGATTCGATCCTCCGCGCCCACAAACGCGGCGGCCGATCCATCTTCGCCTCATCGAGCAAACCCCAAGCAACCCAGGAGGCCGCGCCGCGCGAGCAGCGCGGGTCTCGTTTCAAAAGAGGATGGTGCGAGATGAAGACGAAGAAATTGATTGCGGCGACACTCGCCGCAAGCCTTGCCGTAGCTACCATACCCACAGCAACCTTTGCCCGTATAGTGGTGCCGCCGCCTGCCCCCGGACATGTGTTCGGCGGCTCCGGCGCCGCACTGTGGCCGATTTTCGCCTGCGCCGGCGGAATCATCACCTCCGCGATCGTCGCGAACGCTCGCGACAATCGCGAACTGACGGCGCAAGAGGCCTGGAGCTGCGGCGTGCTGTTTTGGTTCGCGCAGCCGAAGAAGAAAAGACACTAAGCTTCGAGCTAGAAGCCGTCCGAATTCCAGCCCGCGCCGCACAAACGGCGCGGGTTTTATTTTTCCTCCGCAGGCCTTGAATGTTGCCAGCAGGGTCGAACGCCGCTAGCGTTTGTGCGGGCTAAATTCAGCACCCGGGGGAAACATGAAAACGAAAATTGCGGCGTTGTCGGTCGTAGCCACGATTGCTTTCGCGCCGACGCATGTGTCGGCGCAGGTGTGCGGCATCGGTGTCATTGCGGCCGCGCTCGTGGCGAACTTCAAGGACAACAGGGAGCTCACGAGCAAGGAAGCCGCGACCTGTGGCTTGCTGTTGGGTAACGACAAGGCCAACGAGAAACCCGCCAAGGCCAAGAAGAATCCCAAGCCCGGCTGATTCGGGGAATTCGGGAATGCAGCCCGCGCCTCCGGGCGCGGGTTTTTGCCAACTAAACCGCTTTCGCCAGCTCGCGCAGCTTGAACTTCTGGATCTTGCCGGTCGAGGTCTTCGGCAATTCGACGAAGACGACGTGCCTCGGGCATTTGTAACCCGCAAGATTCTTCCGGCAGTGCGCGATCAACTCGTCCGATGTCGCCCTCGCGCCGGGCTTTAGCTCGATGAAAGCGCACGGCGTCTCGCCCCATTTGTCGTCGGGCCGCGCCACCACCGCCGCCGCCTGCACCGCCGGATGCTTGTAGAGCGCATCCTCGACCTCGATCGACGAGATGTTCTCGCCGCCCGAGATGATGATGTCCTTGGAGCGATCCTTGAGCTGGATGTAGCCGTCGGGATGGCGTACGCCGAGGTCGCCGGAATGGAACCAGCCGCCGGCGAAGGCCTTTTTGCTCGACGATTTGTTCTTGAGGTAGCCCTTCATCACGATATTGCCGCGGAACATCACCTCGCCCATCGTCTGGCCGTCGCGCGGCACTGGCTTCATCGTCTCGGGATCGATCACGTCGAGGTCCTCGAGCGCGCCGTAGCGCACGCCCTGGCGCGCCTTTCGCGCCGCCTGCTCGGCGGGCGCGAGGCGATCCCATTCCGCGTGCCAGTCGTTCACCACCGCCGGACCGTAGGTTTCGGTAAGGCCGTAGAGATGGGTAACGTTGAAGCCCGCACCTTTCATCGCCGCGAGCACGGCTTCGGGCGGGGGCGCGGCGGCGGTGAAGAACTCGACCACGTGCGGCAGCGGCTTCTTCTCGTTTTCGGGAGCGTTCAACAGCGTCGCCATCACGATCGGCGCGCCGCAAAGATGCGTGACCTTGTGAGCCGCGATCGCCTCGTACATCGCCGCCGCCCGCACTTGGCGCAGGCACACATGCGTTCCGGCCGCGACCGAGATCGACCACGGGAAGCACCAGCCGTTGCAGTGGAACATCGGCAGCGTCCACAGATACACCGGGTGCTTCTTCATCCCGCAAGTGACGACGTTGCCGACCGCCAACAGTGCGGCGCCCCGGTGGTGATAGACAACGCCCTTCGGATCCCCGGTGGTGCCCGAGGTATAGTTGAGCGAGATCGCGTCCCACTCGTCGCCGGGAGCTTCGCGCGTGTAATTCTCGTCGCCTTGCTTGAGAAACTCCTCGTATTCGAGCGTGCCGATGCGCTCGCCCTCGCCGGTATATTCGGGGTCGTCGAAATCGATCACCAAGGGCTTCGCCTTGGCCGCCGCCAGCGCCGGCTTCATGATCTTGGAAAATTCGCGGTCGGTGATGACGACCTTGGCCTCGCCGTGATCGAGCGAGAAGCTGATGATCGGCGCATCGAGCCGCGTGTTGAGCGTGTTGAGCACGGCGCCGGTCATCGGCACGCCGTAGTGGCACTCCAGCATCGCCGGCGTGTTGGCGAGGAAGACCGCGACGGTATCGCCGCGCGCTATCCCGCGCTTGGCAAGCGCCGAGGCGAGCCGCGTCGCACGCGCGTGGAAGTCGCGATAGTTCCGACGGAGCTTGCCGTGGATGATCGCGGTATGATCCGGAAACACCGCCGCCGCGCGCTCGAGATAGGAGAGCGGCGTCAACGGCTGGAAGTTCGCCGGATTGCGGCCGAGATCGGTGTCGTAGGCGCTTTTCGTCACAGGCTCCCCCTCGGGTTTACCGTGTGGAACGCTAGCGTTCCGGCGCGTTGGCCTCAAGCGCCGGCGAGAATCGAGGAAAGCCCGCTACGGATCAATTCGAGCGAGATCAGGAACACGAGCGAATACGCGATCCGGTAGAACCACTCCGCGGGGGTGATGCGCACCAGCCACACGCCGAGGAAATTGGTGGCGACCGCAAGCGGAATGAGCACGAGCGAGGTCTTGATGTTCGCGGGCGAGAACTGGCCGAGCGCGAAAAACGGCACGAGCTTCATCCAGTTCACGATCGCGAAGAAAATCGTGGCGGTGCCGACGAAGCGGAGCTTCGCCATCCGTTGCGGCAGCACGAAAATCTGAAACGGCGGCCCGCCCGCGTGCGAAAGCGTGCTGGTGAAGGCGGACGCACCGCCCCAGAAGACGCCGAGCCACGCGTTCGGCCGGCCGCGCTCTTTTTTCGGCGTCGGCATCAACCAATAGCCGAGCACGAAAACGAACGCGATCAGCCCGACGGCGAGCCGCACCTGGGCGTCGGAAACATGCGCCGCCAGCGCCCAGGCGGCGCCCACCCCGGCGACGCCGCCCGGCAGCATCACCTTCACGTTCCAGCCATCCCAATCATGACGATAGACCCAGACCGAAATCGCGTCCTGTACCAACAAGATTGGCAGCACGATCGCCGCCGCCTGCACCGGCGGCACCACGAGCGCGAGCAACGGCGTCGCCACCAGCCCGACGCCCGCAAAGCCGCCCTTGGCGAGGCCGAGGAAGGTCACCGCGACGATGGCCGCGAGATAAAACGCCGGATCGGAAATCACAGAGGATCAAGGAGGTTTGCGGTTCGAAATCGCAATAAAGCCGAAAGCGTGCGGCCGAGCCAGCCCGGCTTACGCATAGCAGAAGTGATATCCTGCCCGCCCTTGCAAAGCGCCTCTGCCGCCGCACAATCGGCTTCAGTCCGTCATCCTGAGGCGTAAGCGCAGCGAGCCTCGAAGGATGACGCCGATCACCCTTTGAGGCTCGGCCTCCAGCCGAGCACCTCAGGGTGAGGGGTCGAGACGGAGGATGCCATGGACGCCAAGGCCAAGAGCCGCTACCCGGAAATCTACGCGCGTTCGCTACGCGACCCCGAGGGATTCTGGGGCGAGCAGGCGGAAGCGATCGATTGGATCGAGAAGCCGAAGAAAGTCTTCGACAAGAGCGCCGGCATCTATGGCCGCTGGTTCGTCGGGGGCGTGTGCAACACCTGCTGGAACGCCGTCGACCGTCATGTGAAGGCCGGCCGCGGCCGGCAGGCGGCCTTCATCTACGACAGCCCCGTCTCCAATACCAAGCGCACCATCACCTATGCCGAGTTGCTCGACGAGGTGAAAGCGTTCGCCGCCGTGCTGCGCGAATTCGGCGTCCGGCAGGGCGACCGCGTCGTTCTCTACATGCCGATGGTGCCCGAAGCCTTGGTGGCGATGCTCGCTTGCGCGCGCATCGGCGCCATCCATTCGGTCGTGTTCGGCGGCTTCGCGCCGAAGGAGCTCGCGACCCGCATCGACGACGCCAAGCCGCGGCTCATTCTCACCGCCTCTTGCGGCATCGAGCCCGGCCGCATCGTCGCGTACAAGCCGCTGTTGGATGAAGCGATCAGAATGGCGAGCTCGAAGCCGGAAGCGGTGATCCTCCTGCAGCGCCCGCAAGCCGAAGCGCAAATGATCTCCGGCCGCGACCACGACTGGGCTTCGCTGCGCGCCGCCGCGCTCCGCGACGGCAAAACCGCCGATTGCGTGCCCTGCGCCGCCACCGACCCGCTCTACATTCTCTACACCTCCGGCACGACCGGAATCCCCAAGGGCGTGGTGCGCGATCACGGCGGGCACATGGTCGCGCTCAAATGGTCGATGAACGGCGTCTACGGAATTCAGCCCGGCGAGACGTGGTGGACCGCGTCCGACATCGGCTGGGTCGTTGGCCATTCCTACATCGTCTATGCGCCGCTCCTGCACGGCTGCACCTCGGTCGTCTATGAGGGCAAGCCCGTAGGCACGCCCGACGCCGGCGCCTTCTGGCGCGTGATCTCCGAGCACGGAGCGGTTGCGCTGTTCACCGCACCGACCGCCTTCCGCGCCATCAAGAAGGAGGATCCGCAAGGCAAGCACGTCGCCGGCAAGAACCTTTCGAAATTCCGCGCGCTGTACCTGGCCGGCGAGCGCGCCGACCCCGACACCATCAAATGGGCCGAGAACATTTTGAAAGTTCCGGTGATCGATCACTGGTGGCAAACCGAGACCGGCTGGGCGATCGCCGGCAATCCGATGGGCCTCGGCGCGCTGCCGGTGAAATACGGCTCGCCCACGGTGCCGATGCCCGGCTACGACGTGCGCATCGTCGACGAGCAGACGAAAGAGATGGCCGCGGGCCAAATGGGATCGATCGTGGTGAAGCTGCCGCTGCCGCCTTCCTGCCTGCCGACGCTCTGGCAGCAGGACGAGCGCTTCAAGGAAAGCTACCTCGCCGAATTTCCCGGCCATTACAAGACCGCCGATGCCGGCTTCAAGGACGACGACGGCTATCTCTTCATCATGGGCCGCACCGACGACATCATCAACGTCGCCGGGCACCGGCTCTCGACCGGCGGCATGGAGGAAGTCTTGTCGTCGCATCCCGACGTCGCCGAATGCGCGGTGATCGGGGTCGCCGACGAATTGAAGGGCGAGGTGCCGTGCGGCTTCATCGTGTTGAAGATGGGCGTCGCGAAACCGCCCGCCGAGATCGAGAAGGAAATCGTCGCGCTCGTACGCGAGCACATCGGCCCGGTCGCCGCCTTCAAGCTCGCGATTACCGTCAACCGCCTGCCGAAGACGCGCTCCGGCAAGATCCTGCGCGGCACCATGAAGAAGATCGCCGACAAGGAGCCGTGGACCATGCCCGCGACCATCGACGATCCGGCGATCCTCGACGAGATCGGAACGGCGCTGAAGGGACGCGGGCTTGCGGGTTGAAATCTTCTTCCCTTCTCCTGCAAAGAAGAGAGACGAGGAACCTCCATGGCCAGGCTCTCCGGCAAAATCGCCATCGTCACCGGCGCCGCGCGCGGCATTGGGCTCGCTTGCGCCAAGCGCTTCATTGCCGAGGGCGCCCGGGTCGTGCTCGCCGACATCGACGAGCTAGGCGCGGCCGAGGCAAAACGTCTTGGCGACGCGGCATGTTTCGTGCGTTGCGACGTCGGCGAGGCGAAGGACGCGGCGAATCTAATCACCAAGGCTCGCAAGGCCTTCGCTGGCGACATCGATGTACTGGTGAACAACGCCGGCATCGTTCACGGCGCCGAGTTTCTCGATCTACAGGAGTCCGACTTCGATCGCGTGCTGCGCGTCAACCTGAAAGGCGCCTTTCTGGTCGGCCAGCTCGCCGCGCGCAAAATGGTCGAGCAGGTGAAGGCGGGGAAGAAGCCTGGCGCGATCGTCAACATGGCCTCGATTAATTCGACGGTCGCAATCGCGAACCAGGTGCCCTATTGCGTCTCCAAGGGCGGCCTTTTGCAGCTCACGCGCACGATGGCGCTCGCGCTCGCGCCCTACGGCATTCGCGTCAACGCCATCGGTCCGGGATCGATCATGACGGAAATTCTGTCGGCGGTCGCGACCGACGCCGAAGCGAAGACGCGGATTCTGTCGCGCACGCCGCTCAGCCGCATCGGCGAACCGGAGGAGGTCGCTTCCGTCGCGGCTTTTCTCGCCTCCGACGATGCCAGTTACATCACGGGTGAAATTATCTACGTCGACGGCGGCCGGCTTGCGCTCAATTACACGGTGCCGGTAAAGGGCGAGGCGCTCGGCTGATCAGCCGCTCACTCGCCTTTCTTCGATCCACCGAGCTTGGCGAACACCGACTCGACGTCGACCGGCGCTTCTTTTGGCGGCCGGCCGCTTTCGGCTTCGCGCTCGGCAGCAGCGGCCGCCGCAGCTTCCGCGCGCGCCGTTGTTTCCGAAGCGGGCAACAGGGTCGTGTGCTGCTCCTCGACCTTGACGGGTTTTTCCTTCGCCGCGCGCGCCACCTCGTGATCGAGCTCGATCTGCGAGCAAAGGCCGAGCGTCACCGGATCGAGCGGCTGCAGGGTCGCCGCGTTCCAGTGCGTGCGGCTGCGCACTGATTCGATCGTCGACTTGGTGGTGCCGACAAGCCGCATGATCTGCGCGTCCTTCAATTCCGGATGATTGCGCACGAGCCACAGAATCGCATTCGGCCGGTCCTGGCGCTTCGATACCGGTGTGTAGCGCGGGCCCTTTTTCTTGGGCTTCGCCTCGGGCAGCGCCACCCGCTTCTCCGAAGTCCTGAGCTTGTGGCTGGGATCCTTCTGCGCCGCGTCGATTTCCTCACGCGTGAGCTGGCCGGTGGTGATCGGGTCGAGGCCCTTGATTCCCTGCGCCACCTCGCCATCGGCGATGCCCTTCACTTCCAGCGGATGCAGTTTGCAGAAATCGGCGATCTGCTCGAAGGTGAGCGTGGTGTTTTCGACCAGCCAAACGGCGGTCGCTTTGGGCATCAGAGGGGCTTCGTGCATGGCAATTCTCTCGGAAACGGGCTTCAGGTAAGGCTTTTCGTGCTCCGTCCGTCCCTTCGGACAGAGCCTCGGTTATCCTCGAATTCACCGGGGTTGATCGTTATATAGGGTGATCGAAGCCCGGACGCAAATCAATGCCCGAATCTATCCCGATGAATCCGCCCGCCGCCGAAAAACCGCCGCTGCGCATCCTGTTGTGCACGCCGCGCGGCTTCTGCGCCGGCGTCGTGCGGGCGATCGACGCCGTCGAGCAGGCGCTCGAAAAATACGGCGCACCGGTCTACGTCCGCCACGAAATCGTTCATAACAAATACGTGGTCGAGTCGTTGCGCCAAAAAGGCGCGGTGTTCGTCGAGGAGCTCGACGAGGTGCCCAACGACGACCGGCCGGTGATATTCTCCGCCCACGGCGTGCCCAAAGCGGTGCGCGAGGAAGCCGGGCAGCGGAAGCTGTTCGCGATCGACGCCACCTGTCCGCTCGTCACCAAGGTGCACCGCGAGGCCATGGCCCATTTCAAGCGCGGTCGCGAGATCGTGCTGATCGGCCATGCCGGCCATCCCGAGGTGATCGGCACCATGGGCCAGCTTCCCGCCGGCGCGGTGGTCCTGATCGAAACCGCGCGCGACGCGCGCGCCTACCAACCCCGCGATGCGCAAAATCTTGCCTATGTCACGCAAACCACGCTTTCGATCGACGACACCGCCGAGATGGTCGCAATTTTGCGCGAGCGTTTCCCCACCATCGTCGGTCCGCACAAGGAAGACATCTGCTACGCCACCACCAATCGCCAGGAAGCGGTGAAGCGCGTGGCGCCGCGGGTCGACGCCATGATCATTGTCGGCGCGCCCAACAGCTCCAACTCACGGCGCTTGTGCGAGGTCGCCGCGCGTGCGGGTTGCGCCAGAACCGCGCTGGTGCAACGTGCCGCCGATATCGACTGGCCGGCGTTCGAAAAAATCGCCAGCCTCGGCGTCGCCGCCGGCGCCTCCGCCCCCCAGTTGCTGGTCGACGAAGTCATCGCCGCCTTCGCCGAGCGCTACGACCTGAGCGTGGAAAGCGTTTCCGGCCCCGCCGAGGACGTCTTCTTTCCGCTGCCGCGCGAGCTGCGCGAGGACGCGGCGGAGTGAGCGCGATGGACGAGCCGCGTATCCTCACCGTCGGCCACTCCAACCATCCGATCGAGCGGTTCCTCGCGCTCGTGCAAGGAGCGGGCGTGAGCGCGCTTGCCGACGTTCGCTCGTTTCCAATCTCGCGCTACGCGCCGCAGTTCAATAAGGACGCGCTGGCGAAATCGCTCGCGGAAAAAGCCATCGTCTATCTTTATTGTGGGGAGGAATTGGGCGGCCGCTCGCGCGATCCTTCGACCCTCGAAAGTTTCCGCAAAGGGCTCGATCGCGTCGTCGCTGAAAGCGCACGCCATCGCGTCGCGCTGATGTGCGCGGAGCGCGATCCGCTCGATTGCCATCGCCTGTTGCTTGCGCGTGCACTCGTCGAGCGCGGCATCGCCGTCGCCCATATCCTCGCCTCCGGCGAAATCGCGAGCCAGCACGCGACCGACGACCGCCTGCTTGCGCGCGAGGGACTTGCCGGCGACGACCTGTTCTCGCGCGAGGCGAGGCTGATCGACGCCTATCGCGCCCGCCGCAGCCACCCGCCCCTGCGCGCCGCGGCCGAGTAAGCGGTCCATGGCCGTCTATACCCAGGTCGACGAGGAGGAACTCGAAACATTTCTCTCCGGCTACGATCTCGGCACCGTGATGTCTTTCAAGGGCATCGCCGAGGGCGTCGAGAACACCAACTATCTGCTGCACACAGAACGCGGCTATTTCATCCTGACGCTCTACGAGAAGCGCGTCGCCGCCGCCGACCTGCCCTTTTTCATCGGCCTGATGGAGCATCTCGCCGCGCGCGGCATCAATTGCCCGCAGCCGGTCAAGAATCGCCGCGGCAACGCGCTCGGCGAACTGGCCGGTCGACCTGCGATGATCGTCACGTTTCTCGAAGGCGTTTGGCTGCGCCGCCCGCACGCTGAGCACTGCACCGCGCTCGGCCGCGCAATGGCCGAACTGCATCGGGCCGGCGCAAGTTTCAAACTGCATCGCGACAACGCCCTCGGGCTCGACGGCTGGAAAAAGCTTGCGCCCATGGCCGCTCCGCGTGCCGATGAAGTCGCGCCGGGTCTGGCGCAGCTGATCCTCGATGAGCTCGCCCACGTCGAAAAGAATTGGCCGCGCGCGTTGCCGGCGGGCGTTATCCACGCCGACCTCTTTCCCGATAACGTTTTCTTTCTAGGCGAAAAGCTTTCGGGCCTGATCGATTTTTATTTCGCCTGTAACGACCTTCTCGCTTACGACATCGCGATTTGTCTCAACTCCTGGTGCTTTGAAATCGACGGCTCGTTCAACGTCACCAAGAGCCGCGCGTTGTTCGCGGGCTATAACAGCGTGCGCAAACTCGAGCGAAGCGAGGTGGAAGCGCTCCCGTTACTCGCGCGCGGAGCCTCGCTGCGCATTCTGCTCACCCGCACCATCGACTGGCTCCACGTTCCGCCCGGCGCGCTGGTGCGCCCGAAAGACCCGCTCGAATACCTGAAAAAGCTTCGCTTCCACCGCCGCATCGACCACGCGCGCGATTATGGCCTTGCCGCATGAGCCGCGTGATCATCCATACCGATGGCGCCTGCTCCGGCAATCCGGGTCCGGGCGGTTGGGGGGCGATCGTTCGCGACGGCGACAAGATCACCGAGATGATGGGCGGCGAGGCCGCTACCACCAACAACCGCATGGAATTGCTAGCGGCGATCTCCGCGCTCGAAGCGCTGCCGGGCGGCACGCCGGCGGAACTGCATACCGATTCGCAGTATCTGCGCGACGGCATCACGCAGTGGATGCACAATTGGAAGAAAAACGGTTGGCGCACCAGCGACAAGAAGCCGGTCAAGAACGTCGATCTATGGAAGCGATTGGAGGCCGCCGCGGAGCGCCACCAGGTCGCCTGGCATTGGGTGCGCGGCCATGTCGGCCACGACGACAACGAGCGCGCCGATGAACTCGCGCGCGAAGGCATGAAGCCGTTCCTCAAGCGCTAGCAGCTAGATTCGCCGCTCGCGCTTCCGCGCATACATCGCCGCATCCGCCCGCGCGAGCGCGGCTGCCGCCGAGTCGCCGGACGCAAGCATGGTGAAGCCGGCGGAAAGCCCGAGTGTGAGGCGCTTGCCGTTCTGCTCGAACGGCGATGCCGCGATCAGATCCTCGAGCACGCGCGCCTTCGCCTCGGCCTGATCCGCGCGCAGGTTCCACAACAGCGCCACGATCTCGTCGCCGCCGATGCGCGCAACCACGTCGGACGCGCGCACATGCCCCAAAATCAATCGCGCCACGCGGCCGAGCGCCCAGTCGCCCGCCGCGTGGCCGTGGCGGTCGTTCACCGTCTTGAAGCCATCGAGGTCGAGAAAGAGAAGCGCCGCGGTCGCGCCGTAACGCCGTACATAAGCAAGCGCGCGATCAAGTGCGCGCTCGAAGCCGCGCCGATTGAGCAGGCCGGTCAGCGGATCCTCGTCGACGCGCGACTCGAGCTCGGCGACGCGCGCCCGCGCCCGCGCCAGTTCCTCCTTCAACGCATCGAACTCGGCCGCAAGCCGCATCGGCAACGCGCGCGGCTTCGAGCCCGATTTCGATTTCGCCGGCACCGCGTCGGGCTCGCGCGGAGCCGGACGCGCGCGGACGCGTTTTTCGCCCGCTGGCTTCCGGCGCGCCTCCCCGCGGCCCCGATTCATGCCATTAACCCCATTCCCCGCTAGTGCCCCCGCGCGGGCTTACGAACTTCGGAATCGGGACGCTAGTCGAAGCCTCGCTTGCCAGCACCCCTTCCACTCCTATAATCCGCTGCTTTCTTGCGCCAGGGGGTGCCCGAGAATGCCTGCAGGAAAGCGCCCGGTCGCGATCGTCATGGGCAGCCAATCCGACTGGGAGACGCTTCGCTTCGCGGCGGCGGCGCTCGACGAACTCGGCATCGGCCATGAAAGCCTGATCGTGTCGGCGCATCGTACGCCCGACCGCCTGTTCAAATTCGCCAAGTCCGCGCGCAACAAGGGCTTCAAGGTGGTGATCGCGGGCGCCGGCGGCGCCGCGCATCTTCCCGGCATGACCGCCTCCCTCACTCCGCTTCCGGTGTTTGGCGTGCCCATGAACACCACGGCGCTCGAGGGCAAGGATAGCCTTCTATCCATCATGCAGATGCCCGCCGGCATTCCCGTCGGCACGCTCGCGATCGGCAAGCCCGGAGCGATCAACGCGGCCCTCCTCGCCGCCGCGGTGCTCGCCCTCTCCGACGCCAAACTCGCCAAGCGTCTCGATCAATTCCGCAGCCGCCAGACCGCTTCGGTCGGCAAGCGCCCAAAGCACTGACCGGACGCCATGGCCGGCAATTCGCCCGCGCTCAAGCCGGGATCGACGCTCGGCATCCTCGGCGGCGGCCAGCTCGGCCGCATGCTGGTCATGGCGGCCGCCCGCCTCGGCATCCGCAGCCACGTCTACTCGCCCGAACCCGACTCCTGCGCCTTCGACGTCGCCAGCGAAAAAACTTGCGCGCCCTTTGACGACGACGACTCGCTCACACGCTTCGCTCGAAGCGTCGATCTCATCACCTACGAGTTCGAGAACGTGCCGGCCGACACGGCGGATTTTCTCGTCACCAACCGAAGCGTGGTCTTGCCGGACCCCGCGATCCTCGCGACGACGCAGGACCGGCTCGCGGAAAAGAGCTTTCTCATCGATTTCGGCATCGGCACCGCGCCGTTCGCGGAAGTCGGCTCCGAGGTCGATATCTCCGTCGCCGTCGTGCAGATCGAGCCGCCCGCCGTGCTCAAAACGCGGCGGCTCGGCTACGACGGCAAGGGACAGGTGATCGTGAGAGGGGACATCGACGCGGCGGCGGCCTGGAAGGAGCTGGGAGAAGTTCCTGCGATTCTCGAGGGCTTCATCGACTTCGAGTGCGAGATTTCCGTCATCGCCGCGCGCGGGCGCGACGGCAGCTTCGCCGCCTATGACCCGATCGAGAACATCCATCGCGAGCACATCCTGCACCGCTCGCTCGTCCCGGCTTCCGTGCCCGCTGCCGTCGCCAAGGAGGCCGTCGGCATCGCCAAAAAAATCGCCGACGAGCTATCCTATGTCGGCGTGCTCACGGTCGAGATGTTCGTGGTCGAAAAAGACGGCAAGCATCAGCTGCTCGTCAACGAAATCGCGCCGCGCGTGCACAATTCCGGGCACTGGACGATCGACGGCGCCAGCACGAGTCAGTTCGAGCAGCATCTCCGCGCGATCGCCGGCTGGCCGCTCGCCAAACCGCGCCGCCTCGGCAAGATCGAAATGACAAACCTGATCGGCGGCGAAATCGAAGACTGGAAAAGGATTCTCGCCGAACCCGGCGCCGTTCTGCATATCTACGGCAAGCGCGAGGCGCGGCCGGGGCGCAAGATGGGTCACGTGACGCGGGTGAAGACGGAAAAATAATTTCGCTAACGGCCCGGCCCCGCCTCCGCCATCGGCTTCATTACCGCGTAGAGATGGTTCTTCGCCTCGAATCCGACGCCGGGAATATGCGGCATCTTCACCCGGCTATCCTCAATCGGCGTGTCGTCGGCGAAGCCGCCGAAAGGCGCGAATACTTGCGGATAGGATTCGTTCCCGCCGAGCCCGAGCCCGACCGCGATATTGAGCGCGAACTGATGGCCGCCATGCGGCACGCAGCGCCGCGCCGACCAGCCGTGTACCGAAAGCATCTCGAGCGTTCGCAAATACTCGATGAGGCCGTAAGACAGCGCCGGGTCGAACTGCAAAATGTCGCGGTCGGGCCTGAGGCCGCCGTGGCGGATCAGGTTGCGCGCGTCTTGCATCGAGAACAGGTTCTCGCCGGTCGCCAGCGCCCCTTCGTAGCGCGTCGCCAGCGCCGCGTGCAAAAGATAATCCAACGGATCCACCGGCTCCTCGTACCAGTAGAGCTTGAACGGTGCGATCGCATCGGCATAGGCGGCGGCCGTGTCGAAATCGAAGCATCCGTTGGCATCGACGCATAGATTCTCGCCGCGTCCGCCGAGCACCTGCAAGGCGGCTTCGATGCGCTTGAGGTCGGTCGCCAGATCAGCGCCGCCGATTTTCATCTTCACGGTGGAATAGCCGCGATCGAGATAACCGCGCATCTCGGCGGCGAGGCTCTTCACGTCGTCGCCCGGATAATAGTACCCGCCGGCGGCGTAGACCCACGCCGATTCATCCGCCCTGCCGCCGTTATAGCGATCGGCCAAGAGCTTCCACAGCGGCACGCCTTCCGCTTTCGCGAGCGCGTCCCACAGCGCCATATCGAGCACGCCGACCGCGACCGATCGCTCGCCGTGCCCGCCCGGCTTCTCGTTCCGCATCATCGCGGCCCAGGCCTTGCCCGGATCGATCAGGCCGCGCTCATCGTGCAGCTCGCTCGCCCGCGCCTGTTTCAGACGCGGAATGAAGCGCTCGCGCAGGAGCGCCTGTTGCGCATAGCGGCCATTCGAATTGAACCCGAAGCCGACCACCGGCCGCCCGTCGCGCACCGCATCGGTGAAGATCGCAACCACGCTCGCGGTCATCGCCGAGAAATCGATGAAGGCGTTGCGGATCGAGGATTTGATCGGAACGACGATGTCGGAAATGCCGGTGATGCGCATGGCCGCAAACTATGCTTTGGGGCGGGATTTCCGCAACGGTGGGGCCCGAGCGGCGAAAGTGGACTTTCCCGGCCTTTTCTGCTACGCACCGCGCGCTCGGTGAGGTTCGCCGCTCTTGCCGCGGATGCTCGGCCGAAACCCGATCCTAAACTTGAAAAGAGGAAGACACGTGCAGGTTCTCGTTCGCGACAACAACGTCGATCAGGCCCTCAAGGCGCTCAAGAAGAAAATGCAGCGCGAGGGAATTTTCCGCGAGATGAAGCTGCGCGGCCACTACGAAAAGCCCTCCGAGAAGCGCGCCCGCGAGAAGGCGGAAGCGATCCGCCGCGCGCGCAAGCTCGCGCGCAAGCGCGCGCAGCGCGAGGGACTTCTGCCCTCGAAGCCGAAGATCGTGCCCGGCGCGGCCGGCGGCCGCGGCGGCAGGCCCGGCGGTTTCGGTGGCGGCGGCGGCTTCGGCGGTGGCGGCGGCTTTGGCGGTGGTTTCGGCGGCGGTGGCGGCGGTTCGCATCGCTGATCCGCAAATCCACGCAGCTATCGCGCGCGGGCGGGCTCAACCCCGGCCCGCGTTTTCATTTCCGGCCTGCCTAAGATCGTACCCGCCACGCGCAGCGCCATCTTCGCCGCGGGCGGTTGCTACCGCACCGGCTCGGCGAGAAAGCTTCGGATGATATCGAGCGCACCCTGTCGGTCGAGATCGACATGGCCGCCCTCGGGAAAGCGCACGAACTTCTTCGGCGCGCGGATGAGCGCATAAAGCCGCTCGCCATATTGAATCGGCACGACGCGGTCGCGCTCGCCATGGAGGACGAGCACGGGAGCCGTGACGCCGCCGACGCGCTCGTCCGAGCGATAACGGTCCTTAAGCAAGAGCCGCACCGGCAGGAACGGATAGGCCGCAACGGCGACATCGACGATCGAAGTATAGGGCGCTTGCAACAGAAGACGCGCCACCGGCTTTTCCGTCGCGAGCCAGATCGCGACGCCGGTGCCGAGCGATTCGCCGAACAGCGCGATCCGTTGCGCCGGATAGCGCGCGGCCGCGAAGGCATAGCCGGCGGCTGCGTCGGCCAGCAGTCCTGTTTCGCTCGGGCTCCCGCTCGAGCCGCCATAGCCGCGATAGGAAAGCGCCACGAGCCCGTTGCCGTTCGCGATCAAGCCGCGAAAGCGGTCGACGCGATGGACCAGCGCGCCGCCATTGCCGTGGAAATAGAGCACCACGGGCTTTCCTTCCGCCGCCGCTACGTGCCACGCGACCAGTTTTTCGCCGTCAGCGGTTTCGATCACGACTTCTTCGGCCTCGGGCAGGCCCGCCAGCGCGGGAGGCGTGCGCGTGCGGTCGGGGAAATACATCAGCGCGCGCTGCGCGAAATAGGCGAGCGCGACCATCGCGCCGTAGCCGACCAGCAGGAACACAAGAATGGATTTCAATGCCGCCATGACCGTTGGATAGCACGCCGTTGCGACGCGCGTGCGGCGTGCAGGGTTGCGCGCAAACGCCGTTTATGCGCTAGGGTTGCGGGATCGCTGCCGCTGGAGAGCAACGCCCATGTCGACTTCAGGTTGGATTTTTCTCGGCGTCGTCGGTTTTCTGATCGTTCTCGCCGTCTTCATTTATAACGGGCTCGTCACGCTCAGGCAGCGCGTCAATCAGGCCTTCGCCGACATCGACGTGCAGTTGAAGCAGCGGCACGATCTGATCCCCAATTTGATCGAAACCGTGAAGGGCTACGCGGCGCACGAGCGCGGCACGTTCGACGCGGTGGTCCAGGCTCGCAACGCCGCCATGGCCGCGCAGACGCCCGGCCAAGTCGCCGCCGCCGAGAACCAGCTCACCGGCGCGCTACGCGGGCTGCTCGCGCTCGGCGAGGCCTATCCCGATCTCAAGGCGAGCGCGAACTTCCAGCAGTTGCAGAACGAATTGGCCGACATCGAAAACAAGATCGCCGCCGCCCGCCGCTTCTTCAACAACGCGGTGCAGGAATACAACACCGGCATCCAGCGTTTTCCGGCGGCGCTGTTCGCGAGCATGCTCGGATTTAGCCAACGCGACTTCTTCGACCTTGGCGAAACGCGCGGCCAGCTCCAAGAGCCGCCGAGCGTGAAGTTCTGAGGCGTAGTCGCGCCCGCAAGCGGCGAAGGGCCGGGTCATGGCAAACGCCTACGGTCTTTACACGCACATTCGCGGGAATCGGGTGC
>Ga0207505_100019_pt1 | contig 45128 bp, 46 predicted proteins | sample NitcycUWRROWE17A_FD_188207 | JGI IMG/M metagenome (GOLD analysis project Ga0207505, IMG submission 188207) | Soil microbial communities from Arlington Agricultural Research Station in Wisconsin, USA - Nitrogen cycling UWRJ-ROWE17-A (SPAdes) | ecosystem: Environmental > Terrestrial > Soil >... | reverse complement strand
GCACCTTGCCGCGAAGGCGAGGATCGGGTCGATGGTCGCGGCCTCGACCAAAAACGGCGCGTGGCCCTGGCCGGCAATCTCGATGGTTTCGACGCGTTGGTCCTTCGCGCGCATCGCCGCCACCGTTTCGCGCGACAGCAGATCCGAATGCTCGCCGCGGAGCACAAGCACGGGCGCGGCTGCGGCGAGCGCGTCGAACTGCTTCCATAAATCCGGCGGCGGGACGGCGGGGTCGATGTCGGCGAGCGCGGTGGAGATCAAGGGGTCCGAGCGCGGCGTGAAGCCGTCCTTGCCGTTCCGCCAGGTGCGGCGCGCATAGTCCTGCCACTTCGCTTCGTCGAAGGCGGGAAATTGCCCGCCCATGACCTTGCGCAGGTTCGCGGCCGCCTCCGCCCACGACGAGGGCCGCGCCATCTTGCCGACATAGGTCTTGATCCGCAGCAACCCCGGCATGTCGAGCACCGGGCCGATGTCGTTCAACACCGCGCCCGCGATCGCCTGCGGGCGGACGGCGCCCATCACCATCGTCAGAATGCCGCCGCGCGAGGTGCCGACGAAGACGGCGCGCGTAATTTTCTCGGCGTCGAGAACCGCCAACAGGTCGCCGATCTCGATCGGCACGGTGTAGTTCGTGGGGTTGGGATCGCGGGCGGAAAGGCCGCGGCCGCGGGAGTCGAGCGCGATCGCGCGGCGGGGATTTTTCGTGTGCGTAGCAAAGGCTTGCAGCAATTCGCGGAAGTCCTCCGCGGTGCGCGAAATGCCCGGCAGGCAGACGGCGGGAAGCGCGCGCGCATGCTTCGGCCCGGCCGCGAGCGCGTGCAGCTTCAGCCCGTCCTTGGCCGTGAACCAGCGGTCTTCGATCGCGACGCCCATGTCGATGCCAACGTTAGAAGATCGCTTGGCCGAGGCAAGTTTTTTCGGCGGGCCGTTTTCTTCACGCCTTGCGCACGCTAAGAATAGCCGCTTGCGATAATCGGAGGATCGATGCCGGCGTTGGAATCCGATGGAGAATCGTTGTTCTCGCGGGCGGCGGGCTTGCATCGTGCCGGACGGCTGCCGGAAGCCATTTCGCTCTATCAGCAGTTCTTGCAAGATTTTCCCGGCGAGGCGAACGCCCATAACATGCTCGGCATCGCGCTCTTTCAGTCCGGGCGCTTGGCGGAGGCGGCTCAATCCATGGATGCCGCGCTCAAGCTTAACCCACTGATCCCCAACGGCGATTTCAACATCGCCAATGTCTTGCAAGCGCTCGGGCGCTACCCGGAAGCGAACCGCCATTATCAAGCGGCGCTTGGCCGCAACCCAGACGACGTTCCGTCGCTGCAAAATTCGGCCATGGTGTCGAACGCGCTCGGGCGTCACCAAGAAGCGGTCGAGCGATATCGGCGAGTGCTCGCGCTCAACCCGCAAATGCCCGAAGCCAATCTGGGGCTGGGGGCGTCGCTCTACGCGCTGGGGCAGGCCGAGGCGGCGATCGAATGCTACGGCAAGGCGATCGCGATCCGGCCCGACTATTTCGAGGCGCACCTCAATCTCGGCAATGTGAATAGCGACCTCAAACGCTTCGAGAGCGCGCTGGATCACTATCGCAAGGCGGCCGCGCTGCGGCCCGAGCTCGCCTTGGCGCACCTGAAGGTGGCCGAAACGCTGAGGGCGCTCGGCCGCCGGGAGGAAGCGGCCGCGAGCTATCGCTCGGCGCTCGCGCTCGATGCGGACAATGCGGACATTCTGACCAATCTGGGAAACGAGTTGCGGGCGCTCGACCGTTATGAGGAAGCGGCGAATTACCACGAGCGGGCGGCCGCGTTGCTGCCGGAGAACGCCGATTTTCAGCGAAATCTCGGCGTAACGTATTCCGCGCTCGAACAATATGATCGAGCCCTGCAGTGTTACGACAAGGCCTTGGCGATACGACCGCATGCCGAGGCCGCGGCGGCAAAAGGGCTGTTATGCTTGCACGCCGGCCGCTTCGTCGAAGGCTGGCCGCTGTTTGAGCGCCGCCGGGAGCGCAAGGCGTCCGACTTCGTCATCAGCAATTATGCCGCACCGCGCTGGAGCGGTACCCCGGTCGAAGGAACGCTGTTGATTTGGGGCGAGGAGGGGCTCGGCGACCAAATTCTGTACGCCAGCATGATTCCAGAGGTCAGCGCACTCGCCGGCTCGGTGGTGCTGGAGCTCGAACCCCGTCTCGTGAAACTGTTCGCGCGCTCGTTTCCCGATGTCGACGTCATCGCCATGAAGCCGGAACTATATGGCGGCGAGATCCAGGCGCATTGTCCCATCGGCGGCCTGGGCATGTATCTGAGAAGAAGCTGGGACGACTTTCCGCGGCGCGAGCAAGGGTACCTGCGAGCGGACATGGAGCGCGCCAGCAAGCTTCGCGCAAAGCTCGCCCCGGACGGACGAAAATTGATCGGTCTTTCGTGGAGAAGCTTCCATCGCGAATTGGCGGCGAGCAAAAGCGCCGGGCTCGGCGACTTCGAACGGCTGTTGCGATCGCCCCATGCGCGCTTCGTGGATCTGCAATATGGAGACACCGGCGATGAGCGCGCAAGTTTCAGCCGGGAGCGCGGCATCGAGCTCGCGCGCGCGGAAGAAATCGACAACACCAACGATATCGACGGTCTCGCCGCGCTGATCATGGCGTGCGACGCGGTGGTGACGGTGAGCAACACGACCGCTCACATCGCTGGCGCGCTGGGACAGCCGGTATGGTTGTTGGTGCCGTCCGGGCAGGGCCGGCTGTGGTACTGGTTCAAGGATCGGACGGATAGTCCCTGGTATCCGCGCATGCGCATTTATCGCCAGCTCCGCGGCCAGCCATGGGCCGGCCTGGTTGCTTCGATCGAGGACAGTTTTTCGGCATTCCTGGCCGGACACGCCCGAGCGAATTAATTCAGCCGCCCGCGCACCAGATCGGCCTCGATGGTGAGGCCGCGGTTACCGCCGGCAAGCGTCTGATAGACCTGCATGTTCTCCATCACGCGCTGCACGTAGAAACGCGTCTCGGAGATCGGCAGCCGCTCGATCCAGTCGACGATGTCGACCTTGGGATCGCGCGGGTCGCCGTATTTGGCGATCCATTCGCTCGCCCGCCCGCGGCCGGCGTTGTAGCCGATGAAGGTCAGCACCGGATTGCCGCGGTAGAATGCCAGGAGATCGCCGAGCTCGGCGGCGCCGAGCTGCACGTTGAAGACGGGATCGGCGGAAAGCTTCTTATCGTCCCAAGGAATGCCGAACTTGCGCGCGATCGCGCGCGCGGTGGAGGGAATGACCTGCATCAGCCCCTTGGCGTTGGCGATCGAGGTCACACGCGGGTCGAACTGGCTCTCCTGACGGGCGATCGCGTAGACGATGGCGGGGTCGGCTTTCGGCCCGACGTGGCTGTAGTTCGGCACGCCGAAGGCGGGGAAGCCGATCATCTCGACCGGTACGCCCTTCGCCATCGCCGCCTTGCCGACGAGCACAAGGGCGCGGGCATCGTGCGCTTCGTTCGCGACCTCGGCGAGCAGGAGATAGCCGGCGGCGTCGTTGCCGGCGCGATCGGAAAGGTCGGTGTAGATGGGAATCGTGAATTCCGGCTCGCCGATGGCGTAGAGCATGCGCAGCGCCCGCACCGGCTCCTGGCGCTCGAACGCCGCCCGTTCGGCCGCCGGCGCCGGCGACAGTGTCGGTAGCGGCAAATCCTTCAAGCCGAGCTTGGCGCGCGCGAGCTGGCCGTAATAGGTGACGGTGTGGCGCGCGGCGGTCTCGTAGGCGAGCCGGGCGCCGGCCTTGTCGCCGCCGGCCTCCTGCGCGCGGCCGAGCCAGTAATAGGCGCGGGCCACCGTGACGGGATGCATCGAGAGCTTCGTCAGCTCGCTGAAATGGCGCCGGGCCGTCGCCGAATCATTGAGGAATCTCAATGAGATCCAGCCGGCTGTGAACTGCTGGTCGGCCTTGTAGTTTTCGCTCTCGGGCGGCGCCGCCTCGGCCGCGACGCGATAGGCGCCGCGCGCGTCGTTGGCGTCGAGGAGCTTGCGCGCCACGATCCGGCGCTCGAGCCACCACTGATCGGGGGCGACGATCAGTTTCGGATCGCGCGGCGCTTCCGCGAATATGCGCGCCGCGGCCGCCGCGTCGTCCTTGCGCCGGGCGAGCTGCGCGCGCGCCAGCAGGTAACCCTGATCGCCGCGCGCGGAGGTGGGCACGGCGTCGAGCAATTTGGCGGCGTTGCTCGCGCGCTTGGCGAGCGCCGCCCGCGCCTCGCCCAGCGCCGCCAGGTCGCCGCCCGCGAGCTTGGCTGCGCGGAGGGCGGCGTCGGGCTTCTCCTGGCCGAACAGGCGGTCGGCGCGCGCCTTGTGATCGGCGCGCGACAGCGCGCCGGGGAAGGCGGCGAGCAGATCCTTCTCGCTGTCGGGACCGAGCTCGTCCTCGCGCCAGGCCGCGCGCACGAGGACGGCGGCGCCGCCCGCGTCGCCGCTCGCCTTCAGCACCTTGGCGAGCGCGAGCTTGCCTTCGCCGGTGAGGGGCCGGCTATGCGCGAAAAAGGCGCGCACGGTCGCCGCGTCGCGCTCCTCGTCGTAGAGGAGTTTCTCGGCGCGGCGGCGGATCAACACCTGGTTCGGCCAGTTCGGGCGCTCGCGCAGGAACTGCGCGGTGCGCTCGAAGCCGGTGTCCTTCGCCGTGTTGCGGATCGCAAGCCAGGTGATGAGCGCCTTGGCCGCCGGGTCGTGGATGGGCGCGGCGGCGGCCAGCGCCTTGTCGCCGTTGCCTTGCTTGAGATGCAGGATCGCCTGTTTGACGGCGGCGAGATCGCCGGGACTTTGCGCGCGCGCGGGCGCCGCCGCCATCAGCAAGAAGGCCGCGGCGGCGAGCGCGATCGAATCTCTGTGCAGGGCCCGCATCATTCTCCGCCAGCACTATCGGGGAATTCGGATAATTGATGGCTTCCTTCAAATCAGTTTACGCGCCGGGGGCTTTCGTCATGCCTGGTTTGGGAGTATCTCTCTAGGCGCTCGCGCAATTTTCGGAAAGCATGCCGTCATGTTCCGGGGTTCCTTCACCGCCATGGTCACGCCGTTCAAGAACGGCGGGCTCGACGAGCGCTCCTTCCGTGAGCTCGTGGACTGGCAGATCGCCGAGGGAACCGACGGGCTGGTGCCGGTCGGCACCACCGGCGAAAGCCCGACGCTTTCGCACGCCGAGCACCACAAGGTGGTGGAGTGGTGCGTCGAAGCGGCCAAGGGCCGGGTGCCGGTGATCGCCGGCGCCGGCTCCAATTCCACCACCGAAGCCGTGGGTCTCGCCCAGCACGCCGAGAAGGCCAAGGCCGACGCCGTGCTCGTGGTCGCGCCCTATTACAACAAGCCGAGCCAGGAAGGCATTTATCGCCACTTCAAGGCGATCAACGACGCCATCGGCATTCCGATCTTCGTCTACAACATTCCCGGCCGCTCGGTGATCGATATTTCGGTCGAGACGATGAAGCGGCTCTCCGAGCTTGCGAACGTCAAGGGCTGCAAGGACGCCACCGCCAAGCTCGACCGCGTGAGCCTGCAGCGCGCGGCTTGCGGCAAGGATTTCATCCAGCTCTCGGGCGAGGACGCCACCGCGCTCGGTTTCAACGCTCAGGGCGGGCAGGGCTGCATTTCGGTGACCGCGAACGTGGCGCCGCGGCTGTGCGGCGAGTTTCAGGACGCCTGCCTTGCCGGCGACTACAAGACCGCGCTCGGCATTCAAGACCGGCTGATGCCGCTGCACGCGGCATTGTTCATCGACAACAGCCCGGCGCCCACCAAGTACGCGCTTTCGCTTCTCGGCAAGTGCTCGGAGCACGTGCGGTTGCCGCTTGGTCCCTTGTCCGCGGCGAGCCAGCGCGTGGTGCGCGAGGCCATGGTGCATGCGGGCCTGATCAACGCCTGAGGCGCGAATTTGCGCCGCCTGCCATGGCCAAGAAAAAAGACCCGAGCCGGCGCCAGATCGCGGCCAATCGCAAGGCGCGCTTTCATTACGAGATCGGCGAGAGCTTCGAGGCGGGGATCGCGCTCACCGGCACCGAGGTGAAGTCGCTCCGGGTCGGCAAGGCGACGATCGCCGAGTCCTATGCCGATCCGCGCCGCAACGAAATCTGGCTGATCAACGCCAACATTCCGGAATATCTGCAGGCCAACCGCTTCAATCACGAGCCCAAGCGGCCGCGCAAACTGCTGCTCCACCGCAAGCAGATCAACAAGCTGATCGGCGCGGTCGAGCGCGAGGGCATGACGATCGTGCCGTTGCGGCTCTATTTCAATCCGCGCGGCCGGGCGAAGATCGAGCTTGCGCTGGCGCGCGGCAAGAAGCTGCACGACAAGCGCCAGAGCGAGAAGAAGCGCGATTGGGAGCGCGAAAAGGGGCGATTGCTGCGCAATAAGGGATGAAATCGATGCCGCTGCCCGTGAAGCTCGACCATTGCGTGGTGCACGTCTCCGACTGGGAGCGCTCGAACGCGTTCTACGGCGCGGTCGTCGGCGCCGAACTCGTCCAGCGGCCGAACGGCTGGGCCTACCGCTTCGGCGATAATCAGCTCAATTTGCACGGTCCCGGCGTAAAGCCGGCGGAAGTGGCGCGGCTGCCGGTGCAGCCGGGGAACAGCGACCTTTGCTTCGAGTGGAAAGGGCCGATCGAGGACGCGATCGAGCACCTGAACGGGCACAAGGTCGCCATCGAGCGCGGCCCGCTCGAGCGCTTTGGCGCCAAGGGCGCAGGCACGAGCGTCTATTTCCGCGATCCCGACGGCTCGCTGCTCGAATTCATTTCCTACGCGAGTCGGAGGGCGTAAGTCGTTGAACCGCGATTCTATTCAGCAACCGGAATCGGCTACCGCATGAGCAAAGCGCAAGATTACCTGGGCCTGCCGAAGGATCTGCCGGCGCCGCAAGACGACGGCGCCGTCAAGCATCTTGGCGGCATGAGGCTGCCCACGCTCGCCCTTGCCGCCACGGACGGCGCAAAGGTCGATTTATCGCGACTCGAGGGCCGCACGGTCGTCTACGCCTATCCGCGCACCGGCGTGCCCGGAAAGCCCCTCCCGCACGGCTGGGACGCGATCCCAGGGGCGCGCGGCTGCACGCCGCAATCGTGCGGTTTTCGCGATCATTTCGCCGAACTGCGCCAGGCGGGCGTCGATCACCTGTTTGGCCTTTCGACGCAGGATAGCGAGTATCAGCGCGAGGCCGCGGAGCGGCTGCACCTGCCGTTCGCGGTCCTCTCGGATGCCGATTTGAAGTTCGCCAAAGCCCTGCGATTGCCGACCTTCGAGGTCGAGGGCATGACGCTATTGAAGCGTCTCACGCTGGTGATCGACGAGGGCCGAATCACGCACGTGTTCTATCCGGTGTTTCCGCCGGACAGGAGCGCGCAGGAAGTCGTCGACTGGCTTCAAGCCGCCCGCTCCAAATAGGCGCGGGCCTGGGCGAACACCGCGCGGAACATCTTCGGCGTCAGCACGCCCGTATTGGTGTTGTAGCGGGAGCAGTGATAGCTGTCGAAAAGCGTACGGTCGCCGATCGTATGCTTCGCCCCATGCGCGAATTTACAGCGCGAAAGCCGTTCGCCGAGGGTGGCGAGGGCGGAATCGTGCGCGATCTTGCCGAGCGCGACCATCGCCTTGACGTGCGGCATCGCCGCGATCTCGGCGGCGAGGAATTCGCGGCAGGTGCGGATTTCTTCGGGTGTCGGCTTGTTTTCGGGCGGCACGCAGCGGACGGTGTTGACGATGCGGGCATCGACGAGTTCGAAGCCGTCATCGCTCCGCGCCGCGTAGACGCCGCGCGCGAAGCCGAATTCGGCGAGCGTTCGATAGAGAAGGTCGCCGGCATAGTCGCCGGTGAAGGGCCGGCCGGTGCGGTTCGCGCCGCGCAACCCCGGCGCCAGGCCGACGATGAGAAGCCGCGCCTTGCGCGGCCCGAAGGAGGGCACCGGAGCGTTGAACCAGCCGGGGTTCGCCGCGCGGTTGGCTCGGCGGAATGAAACGAGGCGCGGACAGCGGGGACAATCGCGCCCCGGCTCGACGGTCGAACAGGCCGGTTTACCCAGCCCGCCTGCCGTCGGCCGCGTTGACATTGTCAGGCTTCTTCGGGGTCCGGCTCGTAGGCGCGCGCGGGCGGGGTCGGCCCACGCGAGATGAAGCCCGGCATCTGGCCGTGGCCGTGCGGCTGACGCGCCTCGCGCGCCGCTTCGCGCGCCGCGCGCTCGGCGGGATCGCGGCCAACCTTGTCCTGCAATTCGACGAGGTCGAGGAACTGGTCGGCCTGCCGGCGCAATTCATCGGCGATCATCGGCGGCTGGGTCGAGATCGTCGAGACCACGGTCACGCGCACGCCCTTGCGCTGCACCGACTCGACGAGGGGACGGAAATCGCCGTCGCCCGAGAACAGCACGAGATGGTCGATGTGATCGGCGATCTCCATGGCATCGACCGCAAGCTCGATATCCATGTTGCCTTTGATCTTACGGCGGCCGCTGGAATCGGTGAATTCCTTCACCGGCTTGGTGACCACGGTGTAGCCGTTGTAATCGAGCCAATCGAGCAGCGGCCGGATCGAGGAGTACTCCTGATCCTCGATCAGCGCGGTGTAGTAGAAGGCGCGCAACAAATTCCCGCGCGACTGGAACTCCTTCAACAGCCTGCGATAATCGATATCGAAACCCAGACTTTTGGTGGTGGCGTAGAGGTTCGCGCCATCGATAAATAGAACGGTTTTTTCAGCCTGTTGCGCCATCGGAAATACTCGCCAATGAATTGTGCTTTATGGAACGGTTGTTTAACGGCCGTAGTCGCTTACCTAACAGAGGTAATAGGCCAAAACCATGGCAATTACAGTCGTCTTTCTTCACTTGCCTTGCAAACATGTAGACGGTATAGCCCCGGTAAATCCACGGACCAGAAGTTGCGGAGGACCAGACGATGGCGCGCGTCACCGTCGAGGATTGCATCGATAAGGTAGAGAATCGTTTCGATCTCGTGCTGCTCGCGAGTCATCGCGCCCGCATGGTATCGGCCGGCCAGCAGATCACGATCGAGCGCGACAACGACAAGAATCCGGTCGTGGCGTTGCGCGAGATCGCCGAGAAGACCGTGACGCCCGAGGATCTGCGGGAAGAGCTGATTCACACGCTGCAGAAATATACCGAAGTGGACGAGCCGGAACCCGAGGCGGTTCCGCTCATTCCGTCGGCTTCCGGCGGGGCTGCGACCGACACCGAGGACAAGGACGTCGCCATGGACCGGATGACCGAGGAGGAGCTGCTGGCCGGCTTGCAGGGTCTGCAGCCGCCGCCCGAGCAGCCCGCCGAGCCCGAGGTGGACGAAGAGGGCGAGACCTGAAAAGCCCCGCTTTTTCGAAGTTTTTGACGGCCCGGCGTCTCGCCGGGCCGTTTTGTTTTTGGCGGCCTGGAGCGGTTGACGGGCGCGGCAAATCGGCCTTGCGCGCGGCGGACGACGGCGCGATATGCTCGATCGGCAAAAAGCAAGGTCGGCCACCACCGTGGCCGGGCTTGAACATCGGGCAGTAAGCGATTGGCCGCATTCGATAAACCGGGCGCATGCCCATGATGAGGCAGTACGAGCTTCTCGAGCGGGTTCGCCGCTACAATCCGCAAACGAACGAGGCGCTGCTCAATCGCGCCTTCGTCTATGCGATGAAAGCGCACGGCACGCAGACGCGCGCCTCGGGCGACCCGTATTTTTCCCACCCGCTCGAAGTCGCGGCGATCCTCACCGACTTGAAGCTCGACGACGCGACCATCGCCGCGGCGCTCCTGCACGACACCATCGAGGACACCAAGGCGACACGCGCGCAGATCGAGAAGCAATTCGGCAAGGACATCAGCGTGCTGGTCGAAGGGCTGACCAAGCTTAAGAAGATCGATCTCGTGTCGCAGCGGGCCGAGCAGGCGGAAAACCTGCGCAAGTTGTTGCTCGCGATCGCCGACGACGTGCGCGTGCTCTTGGTCAAGCTCGCCGATCGGTTGCACAACATGCGCACGCTCAAATGGATGCCGGAGGAAACGCGCAACCGCATCGCCGAGGAGACGCTCGACATTTACGCGCCGCTCGCCGGCCGCATCGGCATGCACGACATGCGCGAGGAGCTCGAGGATTTGGCGTTTCGCCAGCTTTCGCCGGAAATTTATCGCTCGATCGAAGCCCGGCTCGCCACTTTGCGCGACCCCAGCAAGGGCGTGATCAAGGAGATCGAAAGCGAACTCACCGAGGAACTCGCAAAAAAGAAGATCAAGGCCAAGGTCAAGGGTCGCGAGAAGCGGCCCTATTCGATCTGGCGAAAAATGGAGCGCAAGGCGATCGGTTTCGAGCAGCTCTCCGACATCTACGGCTTCCGCGTGGTCGTGCCTTCGGTCGAGGACTGCTACCGCGCGGTCGGCATCGTCCATACCAAATGGCCGTTCGTGCCCGGCCGCTTCAAGGATTACATCTCGACGCCGAAGCAGAACGATTATCGCTCGATTCACACCACCGTCGTCGGCCCCGGCCTGCAGCGGGCCGAGCTGCAAATCCGCACCGCCGAGATGAACGAGATCGCCGAATACGGCATCGCCGCGCACGCGCTCTATAAGGACAGCGAGGGCAAGCCGAACGAAATGCTCACCCGCGACTCCGGCGCCTATGCCTGGCTCCGCCGCACCATCGAGCTTCTCGCCGAAGGGTCGAGCCCGGAGGAGTTTCTCGAACACACCAAGCTCGAACTCTTCCACGACCAGGTATTCTGCTTCACGCCGAAAGGGCGGTTGATCGCGTTGCCGCGCAAGGCGACGCCGATCGATTTCGCCTACGCCGTCCACACCGATGTCGGCAACAACGCCGTCGGCTGCAAGATCAACGGCAAGACCGCGCCGCTCGTCTCCGAATTGCTGACCGGCGACGAGGTCGAGATCATCGCCGGCAAAGGGCAGCATCCCCCCGCCGCCTGGGAGTCGATCGTCGTCACCGGCAAGGCGCGCGCCGCGATCCGCCGCGCCACGCGCGTCGCCGTGCGCAAGCAGTATCTCGGCCTCGGGCGCAAGATGGTGGAGCGCGCCTTCGCGCGCGCGGCCAAGCCGTGGTCGGACGAGCGCCTTGCCAAATCGCTGTCGCGGCTCGCGCGCGCGAGTGTCGAGGAGGTGTTCTCGGCGGTCGGGCGCGGCGACATCAAGGCCGAGGACGTGGTGCGCGCGGTCAATCCCGAATGGCGCGGCGAGCGCGGCAAGCGCGTCAAGCCGCAGCGCAGCGAAGGCTGGTTCGGGCTTGCGCGCGGGACAAGCCTGAAATTCCGCATTCCGGGCTTCCGCGGCAACAGCGCCGACCCGAAAGAGGAGGCGGCGATTCCGATCCGCGGCATCAATGGCGAATTGCCCGTGCGCTTCGCCCCCGAAGGAGGGGCGGTGCCCGGCGACCGCATTGTCGGCATCATCACGCCGGGCGAGGGGATCACCATCTATCCCATCCAGTCGCCGGCGCTGAAGGAATATGACGACGAGCCCGAGCGCTGGCTCGACGTGCGCTGGGACGTCGACGACGTTGCCTCGCAACGCTATCCGGCGCGAATTCTGGTGGCGGCGAAGAACGCGCCCGGGACGCTCGCCCAGATCGCGCAGATCATCGGCGAACACGGCGGCAACATCGACAACGTGCGCATGGAGCGGCGCTCGCAGGATTTCACCGAGGTCACGATCGATCTCAGCGTCTATGATTTGAAGCATTTGAATGCGATCATTTCGCAATTGCGCGCGAAGCCGGTGGTTTCCTCCGCCGAGCGCTTCAACGGATAGCGAGCCTTTCCCGGAAGGATGAGAGGATGAGCGTGCGGCCAATCCGGCTCGGGGTGAACGTCGATCACGTGGCGACCGTGCGCAATGCGCGCGGCGGCCGCCATCCCGATCCCGTGCGGGCGGCGAAGCTCGCCATCGCTTCCGGCGCCGCCGGCATCACCGCGCATCTGCGCGAGGACCGCCGCCACATCACCGACGACGACGTGCGGCGGCTGAGGGCCGAAATTTCGGCGCCGCTTAATCTCGAAATGGCGGCGACCGCGGAAATGCTCGCGATCGCCTTGCAGACGCGGCCGCACGCCTCCTGCATCGTGCCGGAAAAACGCAGCGAACGGACGACCGAGGGCGGGCTCGATGCCGCCGGCCAACGCGATCACATCGCCTCGATCGCGCGCGAGCTGGCGGCCGCCGGCATTCGGGTTTCGCTGTTCATCGCACCGGAGCCGCACCAGATCGAGGCGGCGGCCGTCATCGGCGCGCCGGTTATCGAGATTCACACCGGCGCCTGGTGCGAAGCGGTGATGCAGGGTCAGGCGGACGCGGAAGCCGAGTTCGAGCGCATTCGCGTCGGCGCGCGCCAGGCGGCAGGCCTCGGGCTCGAAGTTCACGCCGGTCACGGCCTTGACTACACGACAGCGGAGGCGATCTCGGCGCTCTCCGAAATCGTCGAGCTCAACATCGGGCACTTTCTCGTCGGCGAAGCGATTTATTCCGGCTTCGAGCCCGTCATCCGCACCATGCGCACGGCGATGGACAAGGGCCGCGCGCGCGCCCGTGAGCGCGCCGCATGATCCTCGGCATCGGCTCCGACCTCACCGACGTGCGGCGCATCGAGAAGGTGATCGCGCGCCACGGCGAGCGCTTCATCACGCGCATTTTCACGGAGCACGAGCGCGCGCGCGCCGAGCGCAAGAAGAACCGGATCGAGACCTACGCCAAGCGGTTCGCCGCCAAGGAAGCCTGCGCCAAGGCGCTCGGCACCGGGATGCGCGGCGGCGTGTGGTGGCGCGACATGGGCGTCGTCAATCTGCCTTCGGGCCGGCCGACGATGCAGCTCGCCGGCGGCGCGCTGCAACGACTGCAGGCGATGACGCCGCACGGCCATGAGGCGAGGATCGACCTCACAATTTCAGACGAAGGACCAATGGCGCAGGCGCTGGTGATCATTTCCGCGGTTCCGAAGGGCGCGCGGGGTCCCGCGTCATTGCCCGGCGCATGAGCCCGGGCTATACGGACGGCGCTGGGCGACAGGACGGACCGATGCAATGAGCTTAACCGGACAAAAGAAACAAGAAGGCGGACTTTCGGAATTTCTGCGCGTCGGCTTTCACGCGCTGCTGATTGCGCTCGTCATCCGCACCGTTCTGTTTCAGCCCTTCAATATTCCGTCGGGATCGATGAAGGCGACGCTGCTGGTCGGAGACTATTTGTTCGTCTCGAAGTACTCCTATGGCTACAGCCGCTTCTCCGTGCCGTTCGCGCTGATCCCGTTCTCCGGCCGCATCTTCGGGAGCGAACCGAAACGCGGCGATATCGTCGTCTTCAAGCTGCCGAAGGACGATTCCACCGATTACATCAAGCGCGTGATCGGGCTGCCCGGCGACCGCATCCAGATGAAGGATGGACAGCTCTATATCAACGACCAACCCGTGAAGCGCGAGCGCGTGGCCGACTGGGTTCCCGCCGACGGCGAGGGGACGGGTCTGCACATCAAACGCTGGCGCGAGACGCTGCCGAACGGGGTCGCCTACGAAACGCTCGATCTCGTCGACAACGGCTTCTACGACAACACGCCGGTCTATCAGGTGCCGCCCGGCCACTTTTTCATGATGGGCGACAATCGCGACAACTCGACCGACAGCCGCGTTCTTTCCGCCGTCGGTTATGTGCCCTACGACAACCTCGTCGGACGCGCGGAAATCATCTTCTTCTCGATCCAGGAGGGCACCCACGCCTGGGAGGTGTGGACGTGGCCGTGGGCCGTGCGCTGGGGCCGGATTTTTTCGCTCGTGCGATGACCGGCCGCAAAAAGACGCCGGTCTCGCTCGAGAAGAAAATCGGGCATCGTTTCAAGGATAAGAGCCTGCTCGCGCAGGCGCTGACCCACGTCAGCGCGATCGGCGACGGCAAGTACAAGATCAGCTACCAACGGTTCGAATTTCTCGGCGATCACGTGCTCGGGCTCGCGGTTTCCGACCTCTTGCTGCGCGAATTTCCGCAGGCGCAGGAGGGCGAGCTGTCGCAGCGCTTGTCCGACCTCGTGCGCAAGGAGACCTGCGCCGAGATCGGGCTCGAGCTCGATCTCGGCTCCTATGTTTATTTCGGCCGCCACGAATTGCAGTCCGGCGGGCGGAAGAAGAAGACGATCCTCGCCGACGTCTGCGAGGCGGTGATCGGCGCCGTCTATCTCGACGGCGGCTATGCGGCGGCGGCGAAGTTCATCGATAAATACTGGCGCCCGCGCGCGCTCGCGCCGGGGCGCGAATTGCGCGACGCCAAGACGCGGCTGCAGGAATGGGCGCAGAAGCAGGGCCTGCCGCCGCCGTCCTACCGCCAGGTGGAGCGCAAGGGGCCCGACCACAGGCCGGTGTTCCGGATCGCCGTCGAAGTGCACGGCATCGCGTCGGGCGAGGGCGAGGGGGCGACGAAACGCGACGCCCAACGCGCCGCCGCGGAGGCCGCGCTCGCGGCGCAAGGCGTTAAGGTCGACGAGTGAGCGGATGGTGATGGCGGGCGTGGGCGAAAGCGGGACGAGGCGCTGCGGCTTCGTCGCGCTTATCGGCGCGCCGAACGCGGGAAAATCGACGCTGCTCAACGCGCTCGTCGGCGCCAAGGTCTCGATCGTGACGCCGAAGGTGCAGACCACCCGCAACGTCTTGCGCGGCATCGCAATCGCGGGCGAAACACAGATGGTGTTCATCGACACGCCTGGTATTTTCGCGCCGAAGCGGCGGCTCGACCGGGCGATGGTGTCGGCGGCGCTTTCGAGCGCGGCCGATGCCGACATCGCGGCGCTATTGATCGACGCGAAGAAGGGTCTCGACGACGAGGCGCGCGCGATCATCGACCGGCTCGCGAAGGTTCCGCACCAGAAAATCCTCGTCCTCAACAAAATCGACCTCGTGCCGCGGGAGCGATTGCTCGGGCTCGCGCAGGAAGCGAACGGGCTGCTTGCCTTCGAGCGCACGTTCATGGTGGCGGCGAAGAACGGCGACGGCGTCGCCGACGTGCTCGAATTTTTCACCACGCATTTGCCGCAAGGCCCGTGGCATTATCCGGCGGACGAAATCACCGACCTGCCGCAGCGCCTGATGGCCGCCGAGATCACGCGCGAGAAGCTTTACCTCAGGCTGCACGAGGAATTACCGTATCAGTCGACGGTCGAGACTGATTCGTGGAAGGATCTGCGGGACGGCGCGGTGCGCATCGAGCAGTCGATCTATGTCGAGCGCGAAAGCCAGCGCAAGATCGTGCTCGGCGAAGGCGGGCGCATGATCAAGGCGATCTCGATGGACGCGCGCAAGGAGATCGCCGACGCGGTCGAGCGGAAAGTGCATCTGTTCCTGCACGTGAAGGTGCGCGAGGATTGGGGCGACGATCCCGAGCGTTACCGCGCGGCGGGGCTGGAGTTTCCGAAAGAGTGACTTCCCCTCCCCATTGGGGAGTGATGATACGGGGAACCGATGGAGTGGTCCGACGAAGGCATTGTGCTCGGCGTCCGCCGTCACGGCGAGGCGCATGCGCTGGTCGAGTTGATGACCGCCGCCCACGGCCGCCATCTCGGCCTCGTGCGCGGCGGCGCCTCGCACAAGATGCGGCCCATTCTGCAGCCGGGAAACGGCGTGCGCGCCGTTTGGCGCGCGCGGCTCGACGAGCATCTCGGCTATTACGCGATCGAGGGCACGCGGCTCCGCGCCGAGCGGCTGATGCGCTCGGCGGCGGCGAGCTACGGCATCCAGACGCTCGCCGCGCTCCTGCGCTTGCTGCCCGAGCGCGATCCGCATGAGGAGATTTATCGCGCGCTGGCGGCGATCGCCGATCATCTCGACGAGCCGGGCCTTGCCTCCGGGCTGATCGTGCGCTTCGAGCTGGCGCTGCTCGCCGAGCTCGGCTTCGGCCTCGATCTTTCCCATTGCGCCGCGAGCGGCGAGGAATCCGAACTCGTCTATGTCTCGCCGAAATCGGGCAGGGCCGTGAGCAGCAAAGCGGGCGAGCCGTGGAAGGAGCGGCTCTTGTCGCTTCCCGCCTTTCTTCGCGGCGATGACAAGCGGCCGAGCCCCGGCGACATTGCGGCCGGCTTCGCGCTTACCGAATTCTTCCTCGCCCGCCGCGTGCTCGAGCCGCGCGGGCTCGCATTGCCGGAGGCGCGCGCGTCGCTGATCGCCGCGCTCGCGCGCGAGGCGGCCTGATCCGGCTTGTTCCCGGCAAAATCGGCTGATAGCGGTGAACCATGGGAAAGCGCGCGATTCCCCCCGGCCGCAAGGGGGAAGGCATCGAGATCGTCGAGCTGAAGAAGGCGCTTGAGGAGCGCTACCTCTCCTACGCGCTCTCCACCATCATGCACCGGGCGCTGCCCGACGCGCGCGACGGATTGAAGCCCGTCCACCGCCGCATCCTCTACGGCATGCGCCAGCTGCGGCTTGAGCCGGGATCGGCGCCTAAAAAATCCGCGAAAATCGTGGGTGACGTGATGGGCAATTTCCATCCGCACGGCGATCAGGCGATTTACGATGCGCTCGTCCGCCTCGCGCAGGATTTTTCTTCGCGTTATCCGCTGGTCGAGGGGCAGGGAAATTTCGGCAATATTGATGGCGATAACGCCGCCGCCTATCGCTACACCGAAGCGCGGATGACCGACGTTGCGCGGCGTCTGCTCGACGGCATCGAAGAGGACGCGGTGGATTTCCGCCCGAATTACGACGGGCAATCGCAAGAGCCGGTGGTATTGCCGGCCGCGTTTCCGAACCTTTTGGCCAACGGCTCGACCGGGATCGCGGTCGGCATGGCGACCTCGATTCCGCCGCACAACATCGTCGAGCTTTGCGACGCCGCCCTTCACCTGATCGACAAACGCTCGGCGAAGAGCGGCGAGCTGTTGAAATTCGTCAAAGGGCCGGACTTTCCCACCGGCGGCATCATCGTCGACGATAAAGCCGCGATTCGCGAAGCCTATGTCACCGGCCGCGGCTCGTTCCGCGTGCGCGCGCGCTGGCACAAAGAGAGCACCGGCCGCGGCACCTGGGTCGCGGTGGTGACGCAGATTCCGTACCTGGTGCCGAAATCGCGGCTGATCGAGCGGATCGCCGAGCTCATCAACGACAAGAAGCTGCCGCTGCTCGCCGATGTGCGCGACGAGTCGACCGAAGAGGTGCGCGTCGTACTGGAGCCGCGCGCGCGCGGCGTCGATCCGAACGTGTTGATGGAATCGCTCTTCAAGCTCACCGAGTTGGAGAGCCGCTTTCCGCTCAACCTCAATGTGCTGATGGGCGGACTGGTGCCGCGCGTCGTCGGGCTCGCGGAATGCCTGCGCGAGTGGCTCGACCATCGCCGCGAGGTGCTGTTGCGGCGCTCGCGCCATCGGCTGGCCGAGATCAAGCACCGGCTCGAAATTCTTAACGGCTATCTGATCGCCTATCTCAATATCGATCTCGTCATCAAGATCATCCGCCGGGAGGACGAGCCGAAGCCCGTGTTGATCAAGCGCTTCAAGCTCTCGGACGTGCAGGCGACCGCGATACTCGACATGCGGCTGCGCAATTTGCGCAAGCTCGAGGAGTTCGAGATCAAGCGCGAGCACAAGGAGCTGAAAGAGGAAAAGGCGGGGCTCGAGAAGCTGATCGGCTCGCCCGCGCGGCAGTGGAAATCGATCGGCGGCGACGTCAAGAAGCTGCGCGAGACCTACGGGCCCACCACCGCGCTCGGCCGCCGCCGCACCGGCTTCGAGCAGGCGAAGGAAATCGATCTCAAGGCCGCGACGGAAGCGATGATCGAGAAGGAGCCGATCACCGTCGTCGTCTCGGAGAAGGGCTGGGTCCGGGCGTTGAGGGGCCACACCGAGGACGTCAAGAATCTGACCTACAAGGGCGACGACAAGTTCGGCTTCTCCTTCTTCGCGCAAACGACCTCGAAGCTCCTTGTCTTCGCCACCAATGGCCGTTTCTACACGATCGAGGCCTCGAAGCTTCCGGGCGGGCGCGGGTTCGGCGAGCCGGCGAGTCTGATGGTGGACATGGAGGGCGCCGAGATCGTCAATATCGCGCCGTTCGTCGGCGGGCGGAAATTTCTCGTCACCTCGAAAAGCGGCAACGGCTTCGTGGTCAAGGAAGACGACTGCCTCGCCAATACCCGCAAGGGCAAGCAGATATTGAATGTGAAGGCGCCCGACCAGGCGGCCGTCATGGCCGTTGCCGAAGGCGACTCCGTCGCGGTCGTCGGCGCCAACCGCAAGCTCGTGATCTTCCCGCTCTCCGAGCTCCCGGAGATGGGCCGCGGCAAGGGCGTGCGGCTGCAGCGCTATAAGGACGGCGCGCTTTCGGACGCCAAGGTGTTCAAGCTCGACGAGGGTCTGACCTGGTTCGATCCCGCCGGCCGCACGCAGAAGCTTCCCAAGGCGGAGCTCCGCGACTGGCGCGGCGGTCGGGCCGATGCCGGCCGGCTCGCGCCGAAGGGTTTTTCCAAGAGCAACAAGTTTGCATGAGCCAGCGGATGGTTTCCGCGCTTTTCGCCGCGTCGTTGTTTGGCGCGCTCGATGCCGCTGCGGCCGAATGCCTGAAAGCGGAAGCGGAGCGTCAGGCTGCGCAGGGCCGGCTTGAACGCGTGCGCTTCATCGACGTCGATTACGGCAACCGGGTCGAATTCGCTTTCATCTTGAACCTCGCCAAACCTGCCTGTCTCGAAGGCGAGGACGAATACGACAGGATCCCGAGCACCCTGAAAATCCATGTGTTTTCAATGGATAAGGCGATCGATCGCCGCCTGCGCGCGTCCATCGGCCGCCAAGTTCTGGCGATAGGTTGGGCTTTCGGCGAGCACACCGCTCATCATCGCGCGCCGATTGTGATGCGGGTCACAGCCGCAACGGTGTTGCCGTGAGATACGCGCCTGCCATGAACGCCCTCGCGCTGCTCGTCGCAGGCTTGCTTGCGGCTTTTTCGCCCGCGCGCGCCGACCCGCGCGACGGCGCGCTCAAGGAGCTCGCGCCGACCGGCACGCTGCGCGTTGCGATCGGCGTCGGGCCGACCGCTTCCGCCTTCTATTGCACGCGTGATCCGCTCAGCGACCGACCGCGCGGGGTTGCGGTCGATCTCGGCGCCGAGCTTTCGCGCATGCTGCGCGTGCCGGTCGAATATGTGGAGTATCAAAGCTCGGGCGAAATCACCGAAGCGGGCAAGACCGGCGCCTGGGACGTCACCTTCATGCCGGTCGATGCCGAGCGCGCGAAAGCGGTGGAATTCGGCCCCGCCTATTACAATTTCGAGAGCACCTATCTCGTGCCGCCGGGCTCCGCGATCAAAACAATCGAGGAAGTCGACCGGCCCGGCGTGCAGGTGATCGGCGTCGAGAATACGGCGACCGGACGGGCCGCCGCCGCCGCACTCAAGAACGCCAAGCTCGTCACTTTCCGGTCGGTCGCCGAGCTCATGGGAGAGATGCGAGCGGGGCGGGCGGACGCGGTCGCGCTGAGCCGCGAGTCGCTTCGCAATTTCGCCGCCGCCTTTCCCGGCGCGCGCGTGCTGGCGGGACATTTCTTCGCGAGCCGCGTCGCCGTCGCGGTGCCGAAGGGTCGCCCGGAAGCGCTCGCCTTCGTGACGGCCTTCGTGGAAAATGCAAAGTTCACCGGCAGCGTGCGGCGCGCGCTCGACGGCGCCGGGCTGAAGGAAGCGGAAGTGGCGCCGCCCGCGACGCAGAAAAACTGATACGAGCGCCAGGCTCTCAGCGCCCGAGGATGACGCGGTAAAATTCCCTGAGGTGCGCCGAGCCAGGCAACAGGGACTCGTTTTCTTCGAGGATCACGATGTCGGCATCGCGCAGCGGCAAAATGTCGGATGCCGAGAGGCGGTTCTTGACGATTTGATAGCGCGGCCCCGCGCTGAGGCCGCGATAGAGATAGTTGTACCCTTCCAATCGCGACAGACAGCCGTCCTTGATGAGCGTCTGCCCGAGCGTGGCGGCGAAGCTGTCGCCGATCATCGCCGTCTTCAGCGAGGCCGCCGGCATTTCATCGCATGGCTTGGCGGCTTGGTAGGCGACGCGCGCGGTCGCATAACGGGCGTTGGGCAAAAGCACGTTGAGGAGATCCAAGAGGTCGCGGTCCGTGCCTTTGGCGCGATCGACGACCTTATATTTCCAGGAAAGTTTTGGCGCGATCGCCGATCCCGCTTGACGATTGATCTCGGCAAGGATGGCATCTTCTGCGTTCGCGATTGCGATGGCATTCCAATGCACGCCGCCGGCGGGAAAGAGATCAACTTCGTATTTTCCCTTCAGTCCGTGGATGAGGGTAGCGGTATCGACGAAGCGAACGCCGGCATCGGCGAGCAACCGGCCGTAAAGCGGCAGCAGCCCATTGCGGTCGCGCTCGCTGCTTGCGCAAGACGAAAGCGCGCGGGGGAAATTCTCCGGCATGTAAGTGAGTTTGGAGGGCGTGATGAGATAAATAAAAATCTTGCCGCGCGCGGTGTAGAAATCCTGGATCTCCTTCAGCTGCGCGGCCCAGCCACGCGCCTTCGGTTCGAAGGCCGCGAGGTTGCGTGCGCAGTATTCGTCGAGGTAAGCCTTTTCGATCAATTGCCCGTGTTCGCCGGTGATCACATCCGTTGCGCCGGCATAGCCGAATAATTTGTAACGAACCTGATTGTTGATCCGGATCAATAGCGGACGAAGCGGAAACGCGTCGGTGATCGCGCGCGTCAACGCCTTTTGCAGGTTGCCGTCGGCGAAGGAGTGCAGGTGCCACTCCGGCGGCGGCGAGGCTTCGGTGACGCCGCTCAAGCGCGGACCGATCATGACCACGAGCTTGGGCGCGAAGGAGTGGACGGCGAGATTCCACAGCGTCAGCAGCGGTAGGAGCAAGAGAAGTGCTGCGGCGGCAAGGCCGAGGCGGTTCCAGGCGGCGGAGGCGGGCGGGACGCTCATGTTCAGAAGCGGAAATAGATGAAGGGTTTGAAGGGCACCGCGATCGCCCGCGCGCTCGCGATCACGAACAGCGCGACCAGTCCATATTCGGCGAGTCGGCGCAAAATTATGTTCTTTTCGTAGGCGCCGATCAGTTTGGGAAAGAGCGGTGTCGCGGGCAGCAAGCTCAAGATCGAACCGATCAATACCGTGAGCGGCACATCCGGCGTCATCTCGAGGAAGGCGCCCGGCCGTCCGAGCGGCACCAGCGCGATGAGATAGGCCGTGAGCTCGCCGATCGAGTTCGTGCGGAAGATCACCCAGCCGATCATGACGATCAAGAGCGTCGCCGCGACGGAAACGATGCTGCCGGCGCGATCGAGCAGGCGGACCAGGAACATGCGGTCGAGAGTGAGGAACAGGCCGTTATAGGCGCCCCACAACACGAAATTCCAGCTCGCGCCATGCCAGACGCCGGAGGCGAGAAAGCAAATCCAGAGATTGAGATAGGTCCGCCATTCGCCGTATCGGTTGCCGCCAAGCGGGACGTAGAGATATTCGCGGATCCAGCTGGTGAGCGAGATATGCCAGCGCCGCCAAAACTCGGTGAGCGAGCGGGCGGCATAAGGCATCATGAAATTTTCCTTCAGCCGGAAGCCGAGCATGCGCGCGAGCCCGATCGCCATGTCGGAATAGGCGGAGAAATCGAAATAGATCTGCAGCGTGAAGCAAACGAGACCGAGCCAGGCCTGGGCCGCGCCGAGGCCCGTGGCATTGGCGCCGAAGGCGGCATTGGCGAAATTGCCGACGACGTCGGCGATCAGGAGCTTCTTCGCCATGCCGCGCGCAAAGCGCAGGAATCCTTCCTTGCAATCGAGCCAAGCGACCGCCGCGGGATCGGCAATCTGGGTCTCCATCTCGTGATATTTGAGGATGGGACCGGCCAAGAGCTTGGGGAACAGAAAGACGAACAGGCAATAGTCGGAAAAGGTCCGCGCGGGCTTCGTCGTGCCGCGATAGCAGTCAACGAGATAGGTGATCTTTTCGAATACGACGAAGGAGACGCCGATCGGGAGCGCGATGTGGAGAAGCGGCAGCGCCGTGCCGAGCGGTGCGGTCAACACATTGAAGTTTCCGATCAGGAAGTCGGCGTATTTGTAGAAAACCAGAATGCCGAGATTGACGAGAATGCCGAATGTCAGCAACGGCCGGCGCGCGAGTTTGCCACCGGCGGCGAGACGCAACGAAATCGCATAGTCGATCGCGGCGGAAACGAACACCACCGGCACGAATAGCGGCTCACCCCATGTATAGAAAGCGACGCTGGCGAGAATAAGCGCCCACTTCTTCGCGCGCTGGCGATGGTTGATGGCGAGATAGAGCGCGTAGAAGGCGGGAAACAGCACCAGCGCGAACAACGGCTCGTGAAACAGCATGTCGAGAAAAGCCCGCGCTCGATGGCCGATGACTGGATCATCAAAGGCCGGCCTGCTTAGCGCAGGAGAATGAAGCGCGCCAATGCGGGAGGCGCGGGATATTCGCGAGCCTTTCGCGTGCCTTGGGCGGGAACGCCGCGGTCACGACGCAAGCCCGATCGCGCCGGCGCAAAGCATGCCAAAGCCGCATGAAGGCGGGATTTTCCCGCTCTTTTGCAATTGCAAATTATTCGCAACTAACTACAATGCAGAGGGAGTCGCAGGAGACCGTGTCGCCGATGCTGGAGCGCATGGCTTTCAAGCGTCGCTCCGCGTCCGACACCGGCTGGCGGCGCGAGCGCGGCCGCGCTTCGCTCGCGGAAGTCTTCGGATCGATCCGCACACGCCCGAGCGGCTCCTATTGGAGGAAGCTCCTGGCCTTTCTCGGGCCGGGCTATCTCGTCGCCACCGGTTACATGGACCCCGGCAATTGGGCGACCTCGCTCGCCGGCGGCTCCAAGTTCGGCTACGCGTTGCTCACCATCGCGCTGCTCTCCAATCTGATGGCGATCCTCTTGCAGGCGCTTTGCGCCCGGCTCGGCATCGCCACGGGGCGCGATCTCGCCCAGGCTTGCCGTGACGCCTTTCCGCGCTTGGTGTCGTTTCCGCTCTGGCTGCTCGCCGAAATCGCCATCTGCTCGACGGATCTTGCCGAGGTGATCGGCACCGCGATCGGGCTGAACCTGTTGTTCGGCATTCCGCTCGAAATCGGCGTCATCATCACGGCGCTCGACGTCTTCCTCATTCTGTTGTTGCAGAATCTCGGGTTCCGCTGGATCGAGGCGCTGATCGTCGCGCTGCTCGCGGTCATCAGCATTTGTTTCGCGGTTCAAATCGCGCTGGCCGATCCCGATTGGGGCGCGGTTATCCGCGGCTTCGCGCCGACGACAGAAATCGTCACCAATCCCGACATGCTGTATCTCGCGCTCGGCATTCTCGGCGCCACCGTGATGCCGCATAATCTCTATCTGCATTCCGGCATCGTACAGACGCGGCGCTACGGGGAGACAATCGGCGAGCGGCGCGAGGCGATCAATCTCGCGACCGTCGATTCCACCATTGCGCTCATGTTCGCGCTTTCGATCAACGCCTCGATCCTCATTCTTGCCGCGGCGACCTTCAACAAGACCGGTCAGACCGGCGTCTCGGAACTGGGCGCGGTCCACGCGCTGATCGCGCCGCTCCTGGGATCGGCGATGGCGCCGACGCTGTTCGGGATCGCGCTGCTGTGCTGCGGGGTCAACTCGACCGTCACCGCGACGCTCTCCGGACAGATCGTGATGGAAGGCTTTCTCGACATCCGGCTCGCACCCTGGGCGCGGCGGCTGCTGACGCGGGGTATCGCCATCGGGCCGGCGGCGGCCGTCACCATCTGGTTTGGAGAAGCGGGCACGGCGAAACTCTTAATCCTGAGCCAGGTCGTGTTGAGCTTTCAGCTTCCCTTCGCCATCGTGCCGCTGGTGCTGTTCACCGCCGACCGCGGCAAGATGGGCGCGCTGGTCGCGCCGCGTTGGGTGACGGGGCTTGCCGCCGTCACTGCGGTCTTCGTGATCGCGCTGAACATCAAGCTATTGGTGGATTTCGCGCTCGGAGGGTAGGCTTCCCGCAACGAACGGGAACGCTTGGGCGAGCGGGCAGGGGCTTCATGCGAAATGCGATCGAGTGCCTGAGCCGGGCGCTGATTGCGCCGCTTGCGCTCGGATTTCTGCTCGTCGGGCCGTCTGCTGCCGAGCCCCGCGCGGGCGAATACAATCTTTTCAACCCAACGCCCGCGCCGTTGATGCGCGACTTCAACACCGACCGGCCCAGCATCACCGAAGGGCCGTTCACCCTCGATCCGGGGCACGTTCAGACGGAATCGGACTTCGTCAATTTTACGCAATCGAAGCCCGATCCCGATGGCACGGTCACCAAGACCACCCAATACGGCGGGACCAATGTCAGGCTCGGCGTCACCAATGACCTCGAGCTGAATTTTGTCTTGCAGCCTTACACCACCATTCGCACCCGCATGGTCGACCCTACCAGCAAGACGTGGATGGCCGGCATCGATACGGCGCAGCTGCGCGCCAAATATAATTTTTTTGGAAACGATACCTACAAGAATCCCGGCGCGACCGCGTTCGGCGTCATTCCGTTCATCAATATCCCAACCGCGCATAACGGCATCAGCCAAGACCATGTCGACGGCGGCCTGATCTTTCCGTTCGCGCTGAAGATCACCGACAAGATCGACCTCAGCCTGATGACCGAATTCGACTACATCAAGAACGCGATGACGAGCGGCTATCACGTCGAATACGTCAACACCGGCGGGCTGTCGTATCAGCTGACCGACAAGCTCGGAACTTATATCGAGGTGGCGACGCGCTTCGGCAATGAAAGCCCGTTCGGCGGCGGCATTGTTCTGGCGGGCGGCGGGTTCACCTACAAGCTCGCCGACAATCTGCAGGTCGACATCGCGATGAATGTCGGCCTGACGCGCGCCTCCGATCGGATCAATGTCTTGAGCGGCATATCGCGGCGGTACTAGCGCGCGAAAATTTAGCCCGGCGGCTCGATCCGCTCCCAGCCGTCGGGCGAAAGCCGTTCCTGCGGCAGGAAGCGGCGCTTGTAGTCCATCTTCGGCGAGCCCTTGACCCAATAGCCGAGATAGACGTGCGGCAGCCCCATGCGCCGCGCGCGCGCGATGTGATCGAGGATAAGGTACGTGCCGAGCGAGCGGCCTTGCACCTCGGGATCGTAGAACGAGTAGACCATCGAAAGCCCGTCGGCGAGCACGTCGGTGAGCGCGACCGCGAGCAACGGACCTTCGCCGCGCCCGGTCATGGTCGAGTCGGGCCCGCGGCGGCGGTATTCGATGAGCTTGGTCTGCACGTGGCTGTCCTCGACCATCATCGAATAGTCGAGCACCGTCATGTCGACCATGCCGCCGTCGGCGTGGCGCGCGTCAAGATAGTCGCGGAAGAGCGAGTATTGCTCGGCGGTGGGCGCGGGCGTGCGCGCGTGACCGACGAGATCGTCGTTCGCCGCCGACACGCGCCGGAAGGCGCGCGTGGGCTGGAACTCCTGCGCCAGTACCCGCACCGAAATGCAGGCGCGGCAAGCCTCGCAAGCCGGCCGGTAGGCGATCGATTGCGAGCGGCGAAAGCCGCCCTGCGTCAAGATGTCGTTGACCTCGGGCGCGCGCTCGCCGACGAGGTGGGTGAACACCTTGCGCTCCTGCTTGCCCGGCAAATAGGGGCAGGACGAGGGGCTCGTCAGAAAAAACTGCGGGGTGTCGCGCGGTTGTTGGGTCACGGTCGTTCAACTCTCCGCGGCCGCCCGGCGGGCGGCGCCGGAATCTCCTCGCGCCAAGCATCGCGCGCAATTTGCCCGCCGTCAAAGGCGATTGTAAGTCCCCGACTTAGGCTTTCCCGGGACGGCGCAGCGCGCCCGCCCGGGCGGCGTTGTTGACCATCACCGTGCCGGTGAGAAAGTCGTGCAGAAGCCGGTGCTGGCGATTGATGAGCGCGATGAACAGAATCAGCGGGCTCAGCGTGGTCACCGAAATCCAGAAGAAGATCGCGTGCACGGCGCCGAGCAGGAAATACATTGGGCCGCCGTACCAGGTGCGCAACTCCAGGTCGACCATGCGCATGCCGATGGTGGCCGATTGGGGCGCGGCGAGCGTCAGCCCGACATAGAGAACCGCCCACATCACGAAGACCGGCGACAGGATCCAGAACAACAGCCAGCCGAGGCCGAAGGTCACCAGACCAAACACGAAAATGAACAGCGCGAGCAGGATGATGGGTCCCACGATCAGCACCGCGTCGATGCAAAAGGCGACGACGCGGCGCGGCAGCACCCCTTCGAAATACTCGGGATTCTTGTCGGGGTCGTAGGCGTCGGGCTGCGCTTGTCCGTTCATGCCGGCGCGGGGGAGCTCGAACATGGCTCAGGTGTCGCGCGCGAGCTTCTCGGCGGCGCGCGGCGCGAAATAGGTGAGGATCGCGTCGGCGCCCGCGCGCTTGAAGGCCATCAGGCTCTCCATCATCGCCTTGTCGCCGTCGATCCAGCCCGCACGCGAAGCGCCCTCGATCATCGCGTACTCGCCCGACACCTGATAGACGAGCGTCGGCATGCCGAAGGCCTCGCGCACGCGCCACAGCACGTCGAGATAGGGCAGGCCCGGCTTGACCATCACCATGTCGGCGCCTTCGTCGATGTCGAGCTTGACCTCGCGCAACGCCTCCTCGCTATTGGCGAAGTCCATCTGATAGGTGCGCTTGTCGCCCTTCAACGTCGCGTTCGAGCCGACGGCATCGCGGAAGGGGCCGTAAAAGGCGGAGGCGTATTTCGCCGAATAGGCGAGGATCTGTACCTCGGTGAAATTCTTGTTGTCGAGCGCGCGGCGGATGATGCCGACGCGGCCGTCCATCATGTCCGAGGGCGCCACCACGTCGGCGCCGGCCTCGGCCAGCACCAGCGCCTGTTGCGCGAGCACGTGCACCGACTCGTCGTTGACGATCTCGCCGTCGACGAGAATCCCGTCATGGCCGTGGCTGGTGTAGGGATCGAGCGCGACGTCGGCGGCAAGCCCGAGATCGGGGAATTCCTTCTTGATGGCGGCAAGCGCGCGGCAGACGAGGTTGTCTTCATTGAGCGCCTCGGAGCCGCGCTCGTCGCGCTTCTTCGGATCGGTGTAGGGGAACAGCGCGAGCGCGGGGATTTTGAGCTTCATCGCCCGCTCGGCCTCGCGCACCGCCTCGTCGATCGACACGCGCTCGACGCCGGGCATCGAGCCGACCGGCTTGCGCGCCTTGGCGCCCTCGCAGATGAACAGCGGCCAAATCAAGTCGTCGGCCGTCAGCGCATTCTCGCGCACGAGCCGGCGCGACCATTCGGCTTTGCGGTTGCGGCGCGGCCGCACCTTGAGATCGAGCTTGTATTTCGCGGCGCTCGCCTTTTTCGGATCGGGCGGCGTGAAGCGGTCGACCGGACGGTCGCTGCGGCTGAAGATCGACATGGCGCGATCCTATCCTGTCGGCGGAAGGGAGGCGAGAGGGGAGGCCGGCGTCTAAAAAAGAGCGCCGTTTGTCGCCCACCGCGTTGACGCCTTTCCGGCGGTCCGCCATTCCTGTGGCGGGAGCAAAACGCCGACATGGACTTTGAGCTTTCCGAGGAACAACGCGCTTTTCAGGCGACGGCCCGTGAGTTCGCGCGCGCGGAATTCGCCCCGCGCGCCAAGGAATGGGACGAAAAATACATCTTTCCGGTCGAATCCCTGCGCAAAGCCGCCAGCCTCGGCTTCGGCGGCATGTACATCCGCGAGGACGTCGGCGGCTCTGCGCTCACGCGTCTCGACGCCGCGATCATCTTCGAGGAGCTGGCGCAAGGCTGCACGTCGACCGCCGCGTATCTGTCGATCCACAACATGGCGGCCTGGATGATCGACGGCTTTGGCGGCGAGGCGCAGCGCAAGCGGTTCCTGCCGAAGCTGTGCAGCATGGAGCATTGCGCGAGCTATTGTCTGACCGAGCCGGACGCCGGCTCCGACGCCGCCAACCTCAAGACCAGCGCCCAGCGCGACGGCGACCATTATGTGTTGAACGGCAGCAAGGCTTTCATCTCGGGCGCCGGCAACTCGCACCTCTACGTCTGCATGGTGCGCACGGGCGAGCCGGGACCAGGTGGCATTTCGTGCATCGTGGTCGAGAAAGGCACGCCCGGCCTTTCCTTCGGCAAGCAGGAGGTCAAGCTCGGCTGGCATTCGCAGCCGACGGCGATGGTGATATTCGAGAATTGCCGCGTGCCGGTCGAAAACCGCATCGGGCCGGAAGGCATCGGCTTCAAGGTCGCGATGGCCGGGCTCGACGGCGGCCGCATCAACATCGGCGCCTGCTCGCTCGGCGGCGCGCAGTTCTGCCTCGACCGCACCATCGAATACATGCGCGAGCGCAAGCAATTCGGCGCCCGCCTCGCGGATTTCCAGGCGCTGCGCTTCCGCATCGCCGATTACGTCACGGATTTGGAGGCGGCCCGCCTCCTGTTGTGGAGGGCGGCGATGAAGCTCGAGGCGAAGACGCCGGACGCCCGCCGCTACGCCTCGATGGCCAAGCGCCGCGCCACCGATGACGGCTTCGACATCGTCAACGGCTGCCTGCAGATCCACGGCGGCTATGGTTTCCTGCGCGACTTCCCGATCGAGCGCGTGCTGCGCGATTTGCGCGTGCACCAGATTCTGGAAGGCACCAACGAAATCATGCGCGTGATCGTCAGCCGCGATTTGCTGGGCAATTGATCTTCATGCCGCAATCCGGCGAAGCCGAAATCCTGTTCGACCGCAAGGGCGTCGCCGGCATCGTCACGCTCAACCGGCCCGGCGCCTTGAACGCGCTCACGCACAACATGGTGCGGCTGCTCGCCGCCAAGCTCGACGCGTGGAAGGCTGATGCCGCCGTCACCCGGGTGGTCGTGCGCGCCCAAGGCGAGCGCGCGTTCTCGGCCGGCGGGGATCTGCGCGAGGTGACCGAGTGGGGCCGCGCCGGCCGCTATCAAGAGGCGCTCGTGTTCTGGCGCGACGAGTATCTCCTCAACGCCGCGATCAAGCGCTATCCGAAGCCGTACGTGGCGCTGATCGACGGCATCGTGATGGGCGGCGGCGTCGGCGTCTCGGTGCACGGCTCGCATCGCGTCGCGGGCGATAAGTTTCAGTTCGCCATGCCCGAGGTCGGCATCGGCTTCTTTCCCGACGTCGGCGCCACCTGGTTCCTGCCGCGGTTGCAGGGCGAAATCGGCAGCTATTGCGCGCTCACCGGCGAGCGCCTGAAGACGGCGGAGGGGGTGGCGGCGGGGGTCGCCACCCACGCCGTGCGTTCGGCGCGCTTTGCCGATCTCACCGAGGCGCTCTGCGGCGACGTATCGGTCGATGCCATTGTCGCCGCCTTCGCGGAGCCGCCGGCGGAGGGCGAAGTGATGAAGCGGCGGCCGGCGATCGATCGTTTGTTCGCGGGCGCGAGCATCGAGGACATTTTCGCCGCACTCGAGCGGGAGGCGAAAGCGGGCGGCGCCGACGCCGAATGGGCGGCTAAAATTGCCGCAATCGTGCGCGGGAAGTCTCCGATGAGCCTCAGGATCGCGCTACAACAGATGCGGCGCGGGAAACACTGGCCGTTCGAGGAATGCATGCAGGCGGAATTCCGAATCGTGTCACGCATCATCCGCGAGCACGACTTCTACGAGGGCGTGCGCGCCGTGATCGTCGACAAGGACAACCAGCCGCGCTGGCGGCCGGCGACGCTCGCCGAGGTCACGCCGAGTATGGTCGAGGCGCATTTCGCGCCGCTCGACGAGGAGCTGCCGCTATGACCTCGCTCGAGTCCGGCCAGGCCAAGACTCGCGACTCCGATCCGCTCGACGCCGCGATCGGACCGGATTCCGTTGAGCTCAAACCCTGGCAAGCGCGGCTCATTTTGTTTCAGCGGATCGCCGGCGGGTTCATGATCGTCAAAGGCCTGATCCACTGGGCCGTGCTGTTCACAGGGGCCTCGTTTTACGCGCTCCCGATCGAGGCGCGCGCGGCGACGGTGTTCTTCGCCGTGCTCGATCTCGTCGCCGGCGTTTCGCTCTGGCTCGGCTCGACCTGGGGCGCCTCGGTTTGGCTGTTCGCGGTCGCCTCGCAAGCCGTCGCCGGCTTGCTGTTCGTCCGCCTCACCGGCCTGATGATCGTGCTGACGATTTTCGAAATCGTCCTGGTCGCGTTCTACGTCGTGGTGCGCTTCATGGCGTATCGCGAACAACAAGACTAAATTTGCCAGGGGAGGAAACCGGCATGGCGAACATCGGCTTCATCGGGCTTGGCAATATGGGCTTGCCGATGGCCCTCAATCTCCTGAAGGCGGGTCACGCGGTCGCGGGCAACGACGTGATGCCGAAGGGCATGGAAGCGCTCGCGGCGGCCGGCGGCAAGGCCGCAAAATCGCTCGCCGCGGCGGCGCAGTCCGAAATCGTCGTCACCATGCTGCCCGCCGGCCAGCAGGTGCGCGAGGTGTATCTCGGCGCGAACGGAATTCTCGCGCAAGCGAAGAAGGGAACGCTGTTCATCGATTCCTCCACCATCGACGTGGAGACGGCGCGCGCGGTCGCGGCCGAGGCGGAGAAGCGGGGCATGCCGATGATCGACGCGCCGGTCTCCGGCGGCGTCGTCGGCGCGCAGGGCGCGACGCTCACCTTCATGGTCGGCGGACCGGCGCCCGCGTTCGAGAAGGCGAAGCCGATCCTCGAGAAGATGGGCAAGACGATCGTGCATGCGGGCGGTGCCGGCGCGGGGCAGGCGGCAAAGATCTGCAACAACATGATCCTCGGCGTCTCGATGATCGCGGTCTCGGAGGCGTTCGTGCTCGCCGAGAAGCTCGGCCTCGACAAGCAAAAGCTCTTCGACATTTCCTCGAAATCGTCCGGCCAGTGCTGGTCGATGACGAGCTACTGCCCGGTGCCGGGGCCGGTGCCGGCCTCGCCCGCCAACCGCGATTATCAGGCGGGCTTCACGGCGGCGATGATGCTGAAGGATTTGAAGCTCGCGCAGGCGGCGGCGAAGTCGGCAGGCGCGAAGACCGCGCTCGGCGCCGAAGCTGCGGCGATCTACGATCGCTACGTCGGCGCCGGGGAGGGCGGCCGCGATTTTTCCGGCATCATCCGCTTCATCCGCGGCGGCTGAAAAAGCCGGCGGCGCGATCGCAACACAAAAATAACGCTGATGTTGCGCGACGCGGCGGAAAGCCTCTCGTTTCGGGACACGAGGGGCGCAAAAACGGCGGTTCCGCGCCCGTCAATCAATCGTCAATCCTCTTCGGTGAGGAAGAATTTATCTTCCAATTTAAACCTTCCTTTGTGCGTGTTCGATACAAAGGCTGCCAAGAGCGGGGAAAAAACACCCGCCGTCACAGGGAATTTTGTGAGGCGTCAAATGAAGAATCTCGCGCGCGCGGTGGAAGCCGCCATGCCGGAGGGCCGTCAGCAGCAGGAAGAGCTGAAGACGCCCTATCTCGAGGCCCTGACTCTGGTCGAGCGTCTGCATCGCAGGTTGCTCGACGTGATCAAGGACGAATTCGACCGTCGGGGACGGTCGGATATCAACAGCGTGCAGGCGCTGTTGTTGTTCAACATCGGCGATTCGGAGTTGACCGCGGGCGAGTTGCGCTCGCGCGGCTACTATCTCGGCTCCAACGTCTCCTACAATCTCAAGAAGCTCGTCGAGATGGATTATCTGCATCACTCCCGCTCGCGGGTCGACCGCCGCTCGGTGCGCATCAGCCTCACCGACAAGGGCCGGGAAGTGCAGAAGATCGTCGAGGAGCTCTACCAGAAACACGTCCGCACCATCGAGCAGGTGGGCGGCATCGGCACCGGCGACCTGCAGGTCCTGAACAAGGCGCTGCAGCGGCTCGAGCGGTTCTGGACCGATCAGATTCTCTATCGTTTGTGAGAACCCGCCAAGGTTCGCGAAAGAGGCCCGGCTTCGCCCGGGCCTTTTTTTTGCCGGCGATCCGGCCGAACTTTGCGCCGCTCGCAAAGCTCGCGCGGTTGAGCGCGAGCGTTTTTCCGGCCGATTCCCGAAGACCCGAATATCGCGCTGGCAGAGCCTTAACCGTGCATTCACACGCGCGGGCTAGGCTCGTTGCGCCGCCCGGTTGAGCAGGCCATCCTGCGGGCGAGCGAGTCGCGCGAGGCCGCCATGACCGGAAAGGCCGAAGCTGGCGAAGTCATCATCGAAATGCGCCCCGTGGGCTCCGTGGTCCGGGTGGCGGCGGTCGATGTCGCCTCGGGCACCGAAGTCGTGGTGTTCGGGCCGGCGACCACGCCGCCGCGGGCACTCGAGGAACTCGCGGTCGCCAAGCTCAAGCGCCGTCTCTCCACCGATAGGGGCCCCTAGGGGCGGGATACGCTTCATTTTGGGGTTTCGGTATGCTATCCGGCCCTGAAGCGGCCGGCTGCAGAGGCACGGCAGGCCGCCTTCAAGTGAACGGAGCCGACCATGGCCGTGAGCCGCGTCACGCGGGATCGTGACGCTTCAGAGCGTTTCTTCTCGGCGGGCGTCGAGGAGACGGACCCCGAATTGTTCGCGGCGATCCGCGGCGAGCTGGGCCGCCAGCGCAACGAGATCGAGCTGATCGCCTCGGAGAACATCGTCTCGCGCGCGGTGTTGGAAGCGCAGGGCTCGGTGCTCACCAACAAATACGCCGAGGGCTATCCCGGCAAGCGCTATTACGGCGGCTGCCAATGGGTCGACGTGGTCGAGCAGCTTGCCATCGATCGGGCGAAAAAATTGTTCAACTGCGGCTTCGCCAACGTGCAGCCGCATTCTGGCAGCCAGGCCAATCAGGCCGCCTTCATGGCCACGATGAAGCCGGGCGACACGTACATGGGACTGAACCTCGCGGCCGGCGGCCATCTCACCCACGGCTCGCCGGTGAACCTTTCGGGCAAGTGGTTCAAACCGGTCCCCTACGGCGTGCGGCGCGACGACCAGCGCATCGACTACGACGAAGTCGAAAAGCTCGCGCGCGAGGTGAAGCCGAAAGTCATCATCGCCGGCGGCTCCGCCTATCCGCGCGTGATCGACTTTGCGCGCTTCCGCCAGGTCGCCGATGCCGTCGGCGCGATCTTCATGGTCGACATGGCCCACTTCGCCGGGCTCGTCGCCGGTGGTGCGCATCCGAGCCCGTTCCCGCACGCCCACATCGTCACCGCAACGACGCACAAGACGCTGCGCGGCCCGCGCGGTGGCTTGGTGCTCACCAACGACGAGGATCTGGCGAAGAAGATCAACTCGGCCGTGTTCCCCGGCCTGCAGGGCGGGCCGTTGATGCACGTGATCGCGGCGAAGGCGGTCGCCTTCGGCGAGGCGCTGTCGACCGACTACAAGCTCTACGTGAAGAACGTCGTTGAGAACGCCAAGGCGCTAGCCGAGAGCTTGCGCGGCCACGGCTTCGCCATCGTCTCGGGCGGCACCGACACCCATCTGATGCTGGTCGATCTCAGGCCGAAGCGCCTCACCGGCAAGACCGCGGAGGAGGCGCTCGGGCGCGCACACATCACCTGCAACAAGAACGAAATCCCGTTCGACCCCGAAAAGCCGACGGTGACCTCCGGCATCCGGCTCGGCTCGCCCGCCTGCACCACGCGCGGCTTCGGCGTGCGGGAATTCCAGGCCGTCGGCGGCCTGATCGCCGAGGTGTTGAGCGTGCTGTCGCAAAAAGGCGTCGAGGAGGACGCGCTGGTGGAAGGCGCGGTGCGTGAAGGCGTGAAGACGTTGTTGTCGCGCTTCCCGATCTATCGCTGAGCGCGCCATGCGTTGTCCTTATTGCGGCACGCTCGACACGCAGGTGAAGGATTCGCGGCCGACCGAGGATTCGGCGGCGATCCGGCGGCGGCGCGTGTGCCCCTCCTGCGGCGGCCGCTTCACCACCTTCGAGCGCGTGCAGCTGCGCGAGCTCGTCGTGCTGAAGCGCAACGGGCGGCGCATTCCCTTCGATCGCGACAAGCTCGTGCGCTCGATCGAGATCGCGCTGCGCAAGCGGCAGGTCGATCCGGAGCGGGTCGAACGCATGGTTTCCGGCATCGTGCGCAGGTTAGAAAGCACCGGCGAGAACGAGGTCGCCTCGTCGACGATCGGGGAGTTGGTGATGGAAGGGCTGAAGCAGCTCGACGACGTCGCCTATGTGCGCTTCGCCTCGGTTTATCGCAATTTCCGCGAGCCGAAGGATTTCGAGAAAGTGCTCGACGAGCTTTCGCCCGAGCCCGAGCGCGCCAAGGGTTCGGGATGAGCCTGCCGTTACGGGCCGAGGCTTCGTTGTCCGCCGTGGAAGCATGGGACGAGCGGCTGATGGCGGCGGCGCTTTCGGTGGGGCGGAGAAATCTCGGTCAGACCTTTCCCAACCCGGCGGTCGGCGCGCTGGTGGTGCGCTGGCAGGATGGCGCGCCCGTCGTCGTCAGCCGCGGCTTTACCGCCCGCGGCGGCCGGCCGCATGCCGAGGCGGAGGCGCTGAAGCGCGCGGGCGCCGCGGCCAGGAATGCGACGATTTACGTGACGCTCGAGCCGTGCGTGCCGCACGGCCGCGGCGTGCCTTGCACCGACACGATCGTCAAAATGGGGATTGCGCGCACGGTAATCGCGATCGCGGACCCCAATCCCGGCACCGGCGGCCGCGGCATCGCGCGGCTGCGCGAGGCCGGCGTTACGGTGACGGTCGGGCCGGGCGAGGCGGAAGCCAAGCGCGCGCATGCCGGCCACATCCGCCGCATGCGCGACGGGCGCGCGCATGTGATCTTGAAACTTGCCGTCTCCGCCGACGGCAAGACCGGGCTGGCGGGCCGCAAGCCCGTCGATATTTCCTGTGAGCGCTCGCGCGCCGAAGCGCACATGTTGCGCGCGACCTCCGACGCGGTGCTGGTCGGCGTCGGCACCGTGCTTGCCGACGATCCCATGCTCAATTGCCGCCTGCCCGGGATGGCGGACCGCTCGCCGATCCGCATCGTGCTCGACGGCCGCTTGCGCACGCCGCTTTCCGCCCGGCTCGTGCAGACCGCAAGGGAGATTCCGCTCTGGATCATCGCGCGGCCCGACGCGCCGCTCGAGCCGCAACGGGCACTAGAGGCGGCGGGCGCGCAAGTGATGCGCGTTTCCGCCGCCGGCGGAAAGGTCGACCTCGGCGAGGCGCTCTGGTTGCTGGCGACGCGCGAGGTCACGCGCGTGCTGGTGGAGGGCGGTCCGATTCTTTCGGCCGCACTCATCAAGGCCAATCTTGTCGACGAGGCGGTGATCGTGCGCTCGCCGAAGGCGCTCGGCGATGACGCGATCCCGGCGCTCGAAGGCATGCCGCTCTCGGCGCTCCTGGAAAACCCGCGGCTCGCGGTGGTCGAGCGGCGCTCCGCCGGCGCGGATACCCTCACGCATCTGTTCCGGAGTTAGCGCTTGTTCACCGGCGTCGTCAGCGATCTCGGCGTGCTCGCTTCGGTGAAGCCGGCGCGCGGGCTCAAGCGCTTGCGCGTTTCGAGCCGCTACCCCGCGCGCGGGATCGCGCTCGGCGCCTCGATCCTGTGCGACGGCATCTGCATGACGGCCGTCGCCAAGGGCGGCGGGACGAAGGGTGGCTGGTTCGAGGTCGAGGCGGGCGCCGAGACGCTGCAACACACCACCGTCGCGCAATGGAAAGTCGGCAAGCGGATCAATCTCGAACGCGCGCTCAGGCTCGGCGACGAGCTCGGCGGGCATCTCGTCACCGGCCATGTCGATGGCGTCGCCAAGGTCATTGCGCGCGACAATCTCGGCGACATGGCGCGCTTCCGGCTGCGCGCGCCGCGGGCGCTCGCGCGCTTCATCGCCGCGAAGGGTTCGGTCACGCTCGACGGCATTTCGCTCACCGTGAACGAGGTCAACGGCGAGGAATTCGGCGTGTTCGTCATTCCGCATACGCTTGCCGTCACCCACTGGAAGGCGATCAAGCCCGGCGCCGAGGTCAATCTCGAAGTCGATCTGATGGCGCGCTACGCCGCCCGGCTTGCGGAGAAAAGCCCGGCCCTGTAGCTCAAGGCGGCAGCTCGGATGGAATCGATGGCACAGACGAAGCCGAAGCGGTTGCCGGATGAAGCGCCGATCATCGGCGCCCGTATTCTGTTGATCGAGTCGCGCTTTCACGAGGAGATCGCCGACGAATTGGTCGCCGGCGCGCTCGCGCGGCTGGAGATGGCGCGCGTCAAATTCGATCCGATCGCGGTGCCGGGCGCGCTCGAAATTCCGGTGGCGGCGGCGATCTCGCTGGAAGCCGCCGCCAATGCCAGCCTGCCCTATGACGGCGTCGTCGCGCTCGGCTGCGTCATCCGCGGCGAGACCGAGCATTTCGAAATCGTTTCGCACAACTGCGCGCGCGCGCTGATGGATCTTGCGATTGCCCGCCGGGTCGCGCTCGGCAATGGCGTCCTCACCGTCGATAGCGAGGAGCAGGCTTGGGAGCGTGCCCGCCGTACCGAAGGCAATGTGGGCGGCTACGCAGCCTCCGCCGCGCTCGCGCTCGTGCGCATCGCCCGCGCCCGCGCCGGCCGCTAGGCGATGGCTGCGGCGAAAACCCGCGATCGCAGCGCCGCCCGACTCGCCGCGGTGCAGGCGCTTTACCAGATGGACATCGTGGCGACGCCGCTCCCCGACATCCTCGCCGAGTTCGAAAATCACTGGCTTGGGCAGCAGGTCGAAGGCGATCAATACCGTAAGGCGGAAGCGGCATTCTTCCGCGACATCGTGACGGGGATCGTGCGCGAACAGCGCGCGATCGATCCCTTGGTGGACGACGTGCTCGCCGAGAATTGGCCGCTCAAGCGCGTCGAGGCGATCCTGCGCGCGGTCTTGCGCGCGGGCGCCTACGAGCTTTCGCACCGCGCCGACGTGCCGGCGCGCGTCGTCATCAACGAATATGTGGACGTCGCCGCCGCCTTCCTCGACCAGGAGGAAACCGGCATGGTGAACGCCGTGCTCGACCAGCTTGCGCGGCGGACGCGCGCGGCGGAGTTTCAAGCCCCGAGGGAGTGAGAGATGCCGAGCGGCGAGGACCGGCTGATCCAGCGTTTCTTCCGGCCGATCGCGCGCGATCCGGCGGCGCTTGATCTCGCCGACGATGCTGCGGTGATCGCGCCGCCGGCCGGCGCCGATCTTGTGCTTACGACCGACGGCGTGATCGAGGGCGTGCATTTCTTCCCCGACGATCCGGCCGACTCCGTGGCGCGGAAGGCGCTGCGCGCCAATCTTTCCGATCTTGCCGCCAAGGGCGCCGCGCCGTTGGGATTTTTGCTGAGCTTGGCGCTTAACGACAAGGCCGATGAAAAATGGCTGGCCTCGTTCGCCGCAGGACTCGGTGCCGATGCCGAGGCTTATCGCTGCCCGCTACTGGGCGGCGACACCGACCACACGCCGGGGCTGTTGAGCGTGTCGATTTCGGCCTTCGGTCATTTGCCGCACGGGACGATGGTGAAGCGCGCGGGCGCGCGGGCAGGGGACCGCATCGTCGTCACCGGCACGATCGGCGACGCCGCGCTGGGCCTCGCCTTGCGCCGGGAGCCGGCGCGGGCCGAGCGCGCGGGACTAAGCCCGCAGCAACGCGCGCACCTCACCGGCCGTTATTTGCTGCCCGAGCCGCGGATCGCGCTCGCCGCCGCCTTGCGCGCCCACGCCCGTGCCGCCATCGATGTTTCCGACGGCCTCGCGGGCGATCTGGTGAAGCTCGCGGCGGCCTCCGGCGTCTCGGTGCGGGTCGAGGCCCGGCGTCTTCCGCTCTCGCCGGCGGCGCAAAAGATGGTCGCGGCGGAGCCGGCGCTGCTGGCGGCCATGCTGACCGGCGGCGACGACTATGAAATCCTCGCGGCCGTTTCGCCGGCGGCGCTCGAAGCCTTGCAAGGTGCCGCTAATGCCGCGGGAATCGCGTTGCACGAAATCGGGATCGCCGGCGCGGGTACGGGCCTCGACATCGTCGGCCCCGACAACCGTCCGATGGAGCTTGCGCACCCGTCCTTCAGCCACTTCTGAGCTTTGAGTATCGGGGAAGATTTCTCCTGGGTGCGTTGCGTCGCCCGCCCGTTTTTGGCAAGGTCCGCGCCGCGTCGGGGGGCGTCGCCGCCCATTTCCATAAAGAGAACAATCAGGTGGGGTCCATGACCACGACTACGACTGCATTGTGGGTGATCATCGGGTGCGGCGCGCTTGCGCTCGTCTACGGCGTTTGGGCGATCCGTTCCGTGCTCTCGGCCGACGCGGGCAGCGCGCGCATGCAGGAGATCGCGGCCGCGATCCGCGAGGGCGCGCAGGCCTATTTGCGCCGCCAGTACACCACCATCGGCATGGTCGGCATCGTCGTGTTCATCGTGGTCGGCTATTTCCTCGGCTGGCCGGTGGCGGTCGGCTACGCCATCGGCGCAATCCTTTCGGGTGCGACCGGCTTCATCGGCATGAACGTCTCGGTGCGCGCCAACGTGCGCACGGCGCAGGCGGCGACCAAGTCGCTCGCCGGCGGGCTCGAGCTTGCCTTCAAGTCGGGCGCCATCACCGGCATGCTGGTCGCCGGCCTCGCGCTTCTTGGCGTCGCGGGCTACTTCCTCGTGCTCACCCGCTATCTCGGCTTTGCCATTAACGACCGCGTCGTGGTCGACGCGCTGGTGGCGCTCGGCTTCGGCGCCTCGCTGATTTCGATCTTCGCGCGTCTCGGCGGCGGCATCTTCACCAAGGGCGCCGACGTCGGCGGCGATCTCGTCGGCAAGGTCGAAGCGGGTATTCCCGAGGATGATCCGCGCAATCCCGCCACCATCGCCGACAATGTCGGCGACAATGTCGGCGACTGCGCCGGCATGGCGGCGGACCTGTTCGAGACCTATGCGGTGACGGTGGTCGCCACCATGGTGTTGGCGTCGATCTTCTTCGCCGGCATGCCGGTGTTGAATTCGATGCTGATCTATCCGCTCGCGATCTGCGGCACCTGCATCATCACCTCGATTATCGGCACTTTCTTCGTGAAGCTCGGCGCCAGCCAGTCGATCATGGGCGCGCTCTACAAGGGCTTCATCGCCTCGGCGGTGCTGTCGCTCGCCGGGCTTGCCGCGGCGACACATTACTTGATCGGCTTCAACACCACGCTCACCACCACCACCGGCGTGAGCTTTACCGGCCAGGCGCTGTTCTGGTGCGGCGTCGCCGGGCTCGTGGTGACGGGGCTGATCGTGTGGATCACCGAATACTACACCGGCACCAATTTCCGCCCAGTGAGGTCGATCGCCGCGGCCTCGATCACCGGTCACGGCACCAACATCATCCAGGGCCTCGCGGTTTCGATGGAGGCGACGGCGCTGCCCGCCATCGTCATCATCGCGGGCATCATCGTTACGTTTAAATTCGCCGGCCTCTTTGGCATCGCCATCGCGGTCACCACCATGCTCGCGCTCGCCGGCATGGTGGTCGCGCTCGACGCCTTCGGGCCGGTGACCGACAATGCCGGCGGTATCGCCGAAATGGCCGGCCTGCCGAAAGACGTGCGCAAGGCCACCGACGCCCTCGACGCGGTCGGCAACACGACGAAAGCGATCACCAAGGGCTATGCCATCGGCTCGGCGGGCCTCGGCGCGCTGGTGTTGTTCGCGGCCTATACCTCGGACCTCAACTATTTCATCTCGAACCCGGCGCGCTTCCCCTACTTCCAAGGCGTGAATCTCGACTTCTCGCTGTCCAATCCCTACGTCGTCGTCGGCCTCTTGTTCGGCGGGCTGTTGCCTTATCTCTTCGGCTCGATGGGCATGATGGCGGTCGGCCGTGCCGGCGGCGCCATCGTCGAGGAAGTGCGGCGCCAGTTCCGCGAGAAGCCGGGCATCATGAAGGGCACCGACCGGCCGGACTATTCGCGCGCGGTCGACCTGCTCACCCGCGCCGCGATCAAGGAAATGATCATCCCCTCGCTGTTGCCGGTGCTGTCGCCGATCGTGGTCTATTACCTCGTCTATTGGATCGCGGGCAAAAGCCAGGCGTTCTCGGCGGTCGGCGCGATGCTGTTGGGCGTGATCGTCACGGGCCTCTTCGTCGCGATATCGATGACCTCGGGCGGCGGCGCCTGGGACAACGCCAAGAAATACATCGAGGACGGCCACTATGGCGGCAAGGGCTCGGAGACCCACAAGGCCGCCGTCACCGGCGACACGGTCGGCGATCCCTACAAGGATACGGCGGGCCCGGCGGTCAATCCGATGATCAAGATCACCAATATCGTGGCGCTGTTATTGCTCGCCATCCTCGCGCATTGAGCGCGAGGAAAGTTGGGCGCAGCGGCCGGCCAAAATCCGGCCGGCGTTTTACTGCGGCAGCTTCGGCGTGAAGGTGGAGCTTGAGAGAATCTGCCGGATGATGTTCGATTCTTGCCCGCCGGTCGACGTCGTGCGGCTGATGAAGTCGAACACCTTGCCGTCCTGCATGCCGTAATTGGCGAGGCGCTGGACGCGGCGGTTCTGGTCGAAATAGACCGCGAGCACGCGTTGATCGGTGATTTCCGGATTCAAGAACGCCGTGCGCTCTGCCTTTTGCGAAATGTAATAGAACGTTTCGCCGGAAACCGTCGCCACGGTCGAAGGGGTGCCGAGCACGAGCAAAACCTGCTCCTGGCTCGAGCCCGGCGGAACCTGGGCGAGCGCGGCCTCGTCGAGGACGTAGCCGCGCTGGTAGGTGGCGGTGAAGCAGCCCGCGAGCGAGACAGCGAGCCCCAGCGCGGCGGCCAACCGGATGGAACGGCGCGCGTGGTTTCGGCCGATGGCGGAAGGACGACGCATCTACTATTCGCCTGGGGCAATGGACTTGTGTCGGGGATAGCGCTCACCTACTCCGCGAAGGCTCGAAAAGCAATGCGGGGCGCCTATATCCTGCGCGACAGAGCCAGCAAAGATCATTGGGCGGCGCGATGTTTCAACGGCTTCGATTCCGGGAGGGTCCCCGCGGCAACATCCGTCGCCTCTATGGCGCGATCGTGGCGCAGGCGCGGGCGCGCGAATTCTACGCGGATTACGGCGTGCCGGACACGGTGGAGGGACGTTTCGACATGGTCGTCCTGCACGTTTACCTTGTTTTCCGAAGGCTCGCAGAGGCGGGGGAGGCCGCGCGCGGGCGCGGGCAGGCGATGTTCGATCTCTTCATCGAGGACATGGACGCGAGCCTGCGCGAACTCGGCGTCGGCGATCTTTCGGTGCCGCGCCGAGTGCGGGCGATGGCCGAGGGCTATTATGGCCGCGCCGGCGCCTATGACGCGGCGCTCATCGCTGACGGCGACGACAAACTCGCCGCCGCGCTGTTGCGTAATGTCTACGCCGGAAACGAGAACGCGGCGGCCGGCGCGCGGCGGCTCGCGCGCTACGTGCGCCGCGCCGAAAAGCGGCTTGCCGGCGCGAATGCCGGCGAGATCGAAAGCGCCGCGTTCGCCTTTCTCGATCCCGGCGAGGTGCCCGCATGAAACAAGAGCGCATGCAACACGAGCCGGCGTGGAGCCATCCGCTCGCGGTCGCCGATCTTCCGTCGGAGGGCGCGGCGTTGAAGCTCGTCCCCGGCGAGAAGGAGCGCGCAGCGCTCGCGCGCTATGTCGGCGTTCTCGCCGTGCCCGCTCTCGTCGCCGACGTGAAGGCGACGCCCGACGGCAAAGGCGGTGTCGTGGTCGAAGGCGATCTGGTCGCAACGGTGCGGCAAAGCTGCGTCGTTTCGCTCGAGCCGTTCGACAACGCGGTGAACGAACATATCGCGCTGCGCTTCCTTCCGGAGAGCACCGCGGCTTTCGCCGGCGCCGAAAATGACGAAGGCGAGGGCGATCCGGCGGACGTAATCCGAGGCGGCGCCGTCGATCTCGGCGCGCTCGTCACCGAGTTTCTGGCGCTCGGCATCGATCCCTATCCGCGCCGCCCGGGCGCCGTGTTCGCGCCGCCGGCCGCGGCGGCGCCGGAGGAGGCTTTTTCGCCCTTCGCGGCCCTGGCGAAGCTGAAGCCGAAAGGCCGGCAAGGGGATTGATTTTCCAACGTCGTTCCGGCTGTTGAGTTGGGTGCGCGAATGGCTATTGTCGCGCGCGACGAAGGGCGCTGGGCCCCCATCCATCAAAAGGCAGCCCCAAGGGGCTCTTGAATTCCGATGCCGAAACCGGTGCGAATCGCGCTCGATGCAATGGGAGGCGACCACGGCCCGTCCGTGGTCGTGCCGGCGGCCGCGATCGCGCTTGAGCGCCATCCGGATTGCGAGATCGTGCTGATCGGCGACGAGAGGGCAATCACGCCGCTGCTCAACGGTCATTCGGACCTAAAGGCCGCGGCCAAGATCGTGCACACCGACGTGGCCGTGCGCATGGACGACAAGCCAAGCCAGGCGCTGCGCCAGGGACGCCGCAAGTCCTCGATGTGGCTCATGCTCGACGCCGTCAGGCACGGGCAGGCGGATGTCGCCGTCTCCGCCGGCAACACCGGCGCGCTGATGGCGATGGCCAAGTTCTGCCTGAAGACGATGCCCGGCATCGGCCGCCCGGCGATCGCGGCGATCTGGCCCAATCTGCGCGGCGAAAGCGTGGTACTGGATCTTGGTGCCTCGATCGGCGCCGACGCGAAGCATCTCGTCGACATGGCGGTGATGGGTGCGGCGATGGCGCGTATCGTATTCGATCTCGAACGGCCGACGGTGGGGCTGCTCAACGTCGGCGTCGAGGAGATCAAGGGCATCGAGGAGGTGCGCGAGGCGGGCCGTATCCTGCGCGGGGCGAATTTGCCGGAACTAGATTATCGCGGCTTCGTCGAAGGCGACGACATCGGCAAGGGCACGGTGGACGTGGTGGTAACCGAGGGCTTCGCCGGCAACATCGCGCTGAAGACGGCGGAAGGAACGGCGCGCCAGATCGGCGAATATCTGCGTGCGGCGATGAACCGCACGTGGCGCGCGCGCATCGGGTATCTGCTCGCGCGCGATGCCTTTAACGTGGTGCGCGAAAAAGTCGATCCGAAGAAAGTGAACGGCGGCGTTTTCTTGGGGCTGAACGGCGTCGTGGTGAAGAGCCACGGCGGCGCCGACGCCGAAAGCTTCGCGGCCGCCATCGACACCGGCTACGACATCGTGCGTCACGAATTGACCGCGAAGATCACCACCAGCCTCGCGCATGAGCGCGAAGCGGAGTTGACCCTGCCGAGACAGGCCGCCTCATGACCGTCCGACGCTCCGTGGTGCGTGGGGTCGGCGCCTATCTGCCGGCCCGCGTGATGACGAACGACGAGCTTTCGCGCACGGTGGCGACCGACGACGCCTGGATCCGGCAGCGCACCGGCATCCGCGAGCGCCACATCGCGGCCGAGGGTGAATACACCTCCCATCTCGGCCTCGCGGCGGCGCGCGCAGCCCTCGCCCGGGCCAAGATGGATGCCGAAGCGATCGACCTCGTGGTGCTCGCGACCTCGACGCCGGATCAGACTTTCCCGGCGACGGCGGTGACGATCCAGGCCGAGCTCGGAATCCTGAAGGGTGCCGCCTTCGACGTGCAAGCCGTGTGCTCCGGTTTCGTCTATGCGCTGGCGACCGCCGACCTCTACTTGCAATCGGGCGCCTTTCAGCGCGCGCTGGTGATCGGCGCGGAAACCTTCTCGCGCATCCTCGACTGGTCAGACCGCACGACTTGCGTGTTGTTCGGCGACGGCGCCGGCGCGATGGTGCTCGAGGCGGAGGAACAGCCGGGCACGATGAAGGATCGCGGCGTGCTCACCACCCAGCTCCGATCGGACGGACGCTACCGCGAGAAGCTTTATGTCGACGGCGGGCCCTCGACGACGGGAACCGCGGGCCGTCTGCGCATGGAGGGCCGCGAGGTATTTCGCTATGCGGTCGGGATGATCACCGATGTGGTCGAGGCCGCGTTCAAGGCCACCGGTTATGAGGCGAACGACATCGACTGGTTCGTGCCGCATCAAGCCAATCGCCGCATCATCGACGGCAGTGCAAAAAAACTCGGGATCGCGCCGGAGAAGATCGTGATTACCGTCGATCATCACGCAAACACTTCTGCCGCCTCGATTCCGCTCGCGCTCGCGGAAGCGGCGGGCGACGGAAGGATCAAACCGGGAAACCTCGTGCTGCTCGAGGCGATGGGCGGCGGCTTCACATGGGCCTCCGCGCTCGTGCGCTGGTGAAGCCCGCTGGAGCGCTGGTGAAGTTGGTTGACCGGGCCGCAAACGGCGAATATCGTTTGAAATTCAGAAGGATAGTTGCGTCGCCAAAAATTGCTGGGGGGCGTCGATGGCCGGGAGGACGTTAACGCGTGCAGATTTGAGCGAGGTGGTTTATCAAAAGGTCGGGCTCTCTCGCACCGAATCGGCCGCACTGGTGGAATTGGTCTTGCATGAAATTTCCGATTGTCTCGCGCGCGGCGAGAACGTGAAACTTTCCTCGTTCGGCTCGTTCATCGTGCGCAACAAAGGCCGCCGGGTCGGTCGCAACCCGAAGACCGGCGAGGAAGTGCCGATCGAGCCGCGACGCGTCATGGTGTTCAAACCGTCGAACATCATGAAGAGCCGTATCAACGGCGAGGGCCACGGCAAGAAACGCTGAGCAGGCGCGGAAGGACGGGAACGGACGTGGAAAAAGGACCAGACGCGTTCCGCACCATCAGCGAGGTCGCCGATGACCTCGACTTGCCGCAGCATGTCCTGCGCTTCTGGGAAACCCGCTTCGGACAGATCAAGCCGCTGAAACGCGGCGGCGGCCGGCGCTACTATCGCCCCGACGACGTCGATCTCCTGCGCGGCATTCGGCATCTGCTCTACGGCGAGGGCTATACGATCCGGGGCGTGCAGCAGATCTTGCGCGAACAGGGCGTGCGCCACGTACAGGCGATCGGCCATTCGGTCGAAGGCGAGGAGGCGCGCAACGAGCCGGCGCTCGTCGACTCCGGCCACCCCGGCATCGGCCGCGAACGGCACGAAGGCGGCCTCGGCGGACTGATGGATCTGTTGCCGTCGCTGCGCTCGCGCAAGGAGCCGCCGGAATTGCCGCGCGTCGTCGAGGTTCCACTGCCGTCGCGGCCGCCGGCATCTCCCGCCGCCGACGAGCTGCCGCCGTTTCTGCGCAAATCCGGCCCGGCCTCCAAGCCGCTGGTGCGGCCGGCGGTCGAGGACGAAAAGCCGCCGCGCGGCGCGGCCAATCCACCGCCGCTATCGGGGAAAATCACGGCGGAGACCGCGCGT
>Ga0207505_100018_pt1 | contig 45280 bp, 44 predicted proteins | sample NitcycUWRROWE17A_FD_188207 | JGI IMG/M metagenome (GOLD analysis project Ga0207505, IMG submission 188207) | Soil microbial communities from Arlington Agricultural Research Station in Wisconsin, USA - Nitrogen cycling UWRJ-ROWE17-A (SPAdes) | ecosystem: Environmental > Terrestrial > Soil >... | reverse complement strand
GTCCGTTCCTGGCGCCGGGTCGCCGAATGGACCGGCTCGCCGATCAAGAGCTCGGTGCCGCTTCCCGAACTCGATGCCAATGACGTCGATGCGATCGTGATTCTCGTGCAGCCCGGCTCGATCGAAAATCCCGGCCCCGTTCGCGGCGCGTCCATGATCGAGCTGCGCTAAAAATCCAGCCGCCAAGAATAAAAAACGGGCCGGTATAAACCGGCCCGAAGCGCGTTGGGGGATTGAACCGTACGCGAAACTGATTGGGTCGGCCCGCAAAAGCCCCGGGGGGCTGGGGGGCTGGGAATTGACCGGTGCTTCTACGAGGCCGACCCGGAGGCTACGAGGCTTCAAACTCGCTTCCAGCTTTGGCATGGCCGGGGCCGAAATCGGGCGATATTATGATTTTCATAACGGCTGCGTGAGGCTTGCGCGCGTCCCGGCGCGGCGCGAACATGAGCGTCGGGCAGTCGCAGGTATACCAGGAGGCGCGATGGGCGATCTCGAACCGATAGCGTTTCCGGGAGGTAGGCGTTCGAGGCCTCCCGGCCCGAAAGTGACCTTTGATCGGCGCGAGCTCATGCGCATTCTTGATCTTTATGGCCGCAAGGTCGCGGCCGGCGAGTGGCGCGATTACGCGATCGCCTTCCTCAAGGACCGTGCCGTGTTTTCCGTATTCCGACGCGCGTCCGAAATGCCGCTCTATCGCATCGAAAAGAACATGGCGCTGGCGCGCCGCCAGGGCGCTTACGCGGTAGTGGCCGCTTCGGGCCTCGTCTTGAAGCGCGGCCATAGCCTTGATCGCGTTTTGCGCGCGATCGATCCTCTGCGCGTCGTCAACTAGGTTTTGAAGAGCATCGAAGCAAAAGGCCCCGCCGAAGCGGGGCCTTTTCTTTTTTCTGTTCTCCGCGGCCGTCAGTCGCGGCGGCCGAAGAGCTGCAACAGCATCATGAAGAGGTTGATGAAGTCGAGATAAAGCGCGAGCGCGCCCATGACGGCCTTGCGGCCCGCCACCACTTCGTCGTCGGCCTCGAAATACATCTCCTTGATGCGCTGCGTGTCCCAGGCCGTGAGCCCGGCGAATACCAACACGCCGACGACCGACACGATCATCTGCAGCATTGAGGACTGCAGGAAGAGGTTCACGAGCGAGGCGATGATGACGCCGAACAGTCCCATCACCAGGAACGCACCGAACGCGGAGAGGTCGCGCTGGGTGGTATAGCCGTAGAGGCTGAGCGCCCCGAACGAGGCCGCCGTCACGAAGAACACCTGCGTGATGCTCTGGCCGGTGTAGACCAGGAAGATCACCGAGAGCGACAGCCCGACGAGCGCGGCATAGATCCAGAACGTGGCTTGTGCCGCGGCGACGCTCATCTTGTCGATGCGGAAGCTCAGCAAGAACACGAGCGCGAGCGGCGCGAAGATCACGACCCATTTGAGCGGGCTCGTGTAGATGAGACTGCCGAAGGCGGTGAGTTTCGCCGTTCCGCCGGAGCGGTCGACCGCCATCACAAACGTGCCGAGCGCGGCGGCGCCGGTAATCGCAAGCCCGAGGGCCATGTAGTTGTAGACCCTGAGCATGTACGCCCGCAGGCCCTGGTCGACCGCGACGCCTGCGCGTGCAGCCGGCGTGCCGATGCGGTTGGCCGGATTGGTGTTGTAGTCGGACATGGTGACCTCTTTTCCCTCTAAGCTCCCACTGGCGGGCCCCGTTGTAGTCGAGGCCTCATGGTCGATTCCGGCAGTAATATGGGGACCACGGATTAGGGCGGCAAGTGAATTTCCGGAAAGGTTGCATATACGGTGAAAAACCCGCTCGCGGAGGCAGTGAAATCATAAATTCCTCAATACCGAGGCCGGTTTCTGCCCGAGCGCCCGCCAGGTGCCGACCAGCCCGAAGGCGACCGTGAAGAAAACCGACAGTCCCGCCGCGATCATCGCCGCCGAGGGCATGAAAACGAAGCGGAAATGCATGACTTCCTTGACCACGTAAGCCCCCGCGGCCGCGCCCGCCGCCGTCGCGATCACTGCCGTGATCAACCCCAGGATCGCATATTCGAGCCCGTAGGCGAGTACGAGTCGGCCGCGCGTCGCCCCCAGCGTCTTTAGGATCACCGCGTCATAGACGCGCGTGTGATGACCGGCCGCAAGCGCACCCGCGAGCACGAGAATGCTCGCGATGAGCGTGATTCCGGCCGCGGCACGCACCGCCACCGACAGGTCGCCGACAATCGAATTGATGGCGTCGAGCGCCTCTTTCACGCGCACCGTCGTCACGGCCGGAAAGGCGAGCGCGATTTTCTTGATCAGCTTCAGCTCGGTGTCCGGCTTTCCGCCGTCCGCATAGGTCAACGTCGCGAGCAAATTATACGGCGCGCCGTAAAAGGTGTTCGGCGGGAACAACATCACGAAATTGATGCCGAGGTTTTCCCAATCGACGCGGCGCAAATTGGCGATCGTGGCCTCGACGTTGCGGCCGAGCACGTTGACGACGATCGGGTCGCCCACTTTCAGTTTCAGAAGGTCGGCGTTCCGCTTTTCGAACGAGACCGCCGGCGGCCCGTCATAGTTCTTTGGCCACCAGGCGCCCTCGACGATCATCGAGCCTTCCGGCACATCTTCCGTGAAGGTGATGCCGCGGTCCGATTGCAGCACCCAGGCGGCCTCGGGATCGGGTTTTATTTCTTCGGCCGGCACGCCTTTCAAGCTGACGATGCGGCCGCGCAGCATCGGCACTTCGTCGAGCCGGGCGTCGGCCGGCGAGTGGTCGCGGACGAACGCATTGAAACGCTCGGCCTCCGCCGAGGCGATATCGAGAAAGAAGAAGCTTGGCGCTTGTTTCGGCAGCGTGGAGGTGAGTTGCCGGCGCAAATTTCCTTCGATCAGCGCGAGTGTCACGAGAAGCGAGAGCCCGAGGCCAAGCGAGAGCACCACCGAAGGCGTGAGCGCGCCAGGCCGATAGATGTTGGAAAGCGCGAGTCTGAGCGTCGTCGAGCGCGGCCGCGGCGCGCGGCGGGAAACGGCCATGATAGCGGCGGCGAGCAGGCGGAGCACGACGAAGACGGCTGCCGATGCCACGACGTAGATCAGCGCGATCTTGCGATCTTCGGCGACCCAGATCGCGAGCCCCGCCAGGGCGGCAATGGCGATGATCGTCAGCGCCATGTAACGCCGCCGCGGCAACGTGCCGGAGGGCTCGATCATGTCGCGAAAAAGCGCCGCGACCGCGACGTCGTGGACGCGGCCAAGCGGCCACAACACGAAGGCGAGCGTGATCAGCCCGCCGTAAAGCAGCGCGAGCAGCAGCGCGGCCGGTTGGATCGATGGAATAAACGGTAGCGGCAGCACGGCTTCGAAGCCGTAGGAGATGGCGAAGGGCAGCGCCGCGCCGGCGAGGAGGCCGATGCCGACGCCGACCAGCGCAAGCAACCCGACTTCGCCGAGATAGATCGAGAACACCATGCCGCCGGTCGCGCCCACCGCCTTGAGCGTCGCGATCGTCGTACGCTTGCGGTCGAGATAATGCTTGACGGCGTTCGCCACTCCCACGCCGCCGATAAGCAGCGCCGTCAGCCCCACCAGCGTAAGGAATTCGGAAAAGCGCCGCACGTTGCGCTCGAGCTGTGGCGAAGCGCCGCTTCTCGTGCGAATTTCCCAACCCGCGTCGGGAAAGCGTCGCCGCGTCTCGCCCACGAATTCGGCAAGGCTCCGTGCGCTCCCGTCATCGAGCTTCACGCGGTAGGTCCAACGCACCAGGCTGCCGGGCTGCAAGAGATGGGTCGCACGCAGCGCGCCGCTCGCGACGATCAAGCGCGGGCCAAAACCGATTCCTTGCGCAAGCTTGTCGGGTTCCGAAGCGATCGTTGCGCTGATCTCGAAAGTGGCATCGCCGATTTTGATGCGATCGCCGATCGCGATGCCGAGCCGCGCCAACAGCGCGGGATCGGCGGCCGCGCCGTAAACGCCGACGGGCGCGGCGAGCAACGTCACAAGTCCCTCCGGCGGATCGAGCTTGATCTCGCCGGCGAGCGGATAGCTCGCGTCGACCGCCTTCAGCTCCACGAGCGTCGCGTTATTGTCGCCCGCGCGCGCCATCGCGCGCATCGTGCCGACGATCGCGACGCGGCCGAGCTCCTCCATGAAATTCAATTCCGCGGGCGTCGCTTCGCGATGGATCAAAGACAACGCCACATCGCCGCCGAGAATCACGCCGCCCTGGCGCGCGAGTCCGTCGGACAGCGCGCGCGAAACCGATCCCACGCCGGAAATCGCCGCCACGCCGAGAGCGAGGCAAGCGAGAAAAACTGCGAAGCCGCGCACGCCGCCGCGTAACTCGCGGACGGCGAGTTTCAACGCCAGCGCGAGTTTCCCCGCGAGCTGAGGCCGACTGGAAACAAACGCCGTCACCGCAGCCTCGCCACCGCCGCCGGCGGAGCCGCCGCTTCCTCGACCTGTCCCGAGTGCATGCGCACGACCCGGCTGCAGCGATTCACCAGATTGGCGTCGTGGGTGACGAGCACGAGCGTCGATTTGTGCTCGGCGCGTTTTGCGAACAGCAGGTCCATGATTTCCTTGCCGGTCGCCTCGTCGAGATTTCCGGTCGGCTCGTCGGCGATGAGCAATGCCGGCGTCGGCGCGAGGGCGCGCGCAAGCGCGACCCGTTGCTGCTCTCCGCCCGAAAGTTGCGCGGGGTAATGGCCGAATCGGTCGCCGAGGCCGACGCTCTCAAGCTCGTATTGCGCCCGCGCCATCGCGTCGGCGCGGCCGGCAAGCTCGAGCGGCACCGCGACGTTTTCCAGCGCGGTCATCGTGGGAATGAGATGAAAGGATTGAAATACAATCCCCACCGCACGGCCGCGGAAGCGCGCGAGCGCGTCCTCATTGAGCCGGCCCAATTCCTCGCCCGCGATTCGAACGCGGCCCGCATCCGGCCGCTCAAGCCCGGCCATGACCATCAACAGGGTCGATTTTCCCGAGCCGGACGGACCAACGAGACCCACCGCCTCGCCGGCCGCGATTTGAAGCGATACCTGCTTGAGGATATGAACGCGTGCCCTACCTGTACCGAGCGAGAGATCGACGCCCTCCATGGCGACGGCGACAGGTTCGTGACGCGGGGGTTTCAAGGGTGCATCCATGCGAAACTTCGATTCTGTGCCGTTTTACGCCGATCAGCGCTCGACCAAAAATGGGGCACCGTCGCGGCGGCGAAAGTTCTTCCTAGCATCGCTCGCGGCCTTGTGCGCGGCCGCCTGGTTCCTGCACGGGCCGCGGGCGGAGGCCGATCCAATCAGGATCGTGGCTTTTGGCGACAGCCTGACGGCCGGGTTGGGACTGCCGACGCAAGATGCCTTCCCCAGCAAGCTCACGGCGGCCTTGAAGGCAAAAGGTTATGACGTTGCGATCGTCAACGCCGGCGTCTCCGGCGATACGACTTCGGCCGCACTTGCACGGCTCGATTGGTCGGTACCCGCAGGCACCCAAGTGGTAATCCTCGAATTCGGCGCCAACGATGCGTTCAGGGGAGTTCTGCCGGCGATCGTCAGCCAAAATCTCGATGAGATCATCCGGCGCCTGCGGGCGCGCCAAATCGAGGTCCTGCTCGCGGGCATGTACGCGCCGCGTAATCTCGGCGCTGACTATGCCGCCGCGTTTGACGCCATCTATCCGGCACTCGCGAAAAAATACGGGCTGATCCTCATCCCCTTTTTCCTCAAAGGCGTCGTCGGCAATGCCGCCCTCAATCAGGCCGACGGCATTCATCCGACGGCAGCCGGCGTCGACGTGGTCGTGAATACGGTTTTGCCGTCCGCCGAGGCATTGATTCAGCGCGTGCGGTCGCGCAAAGCTTCCTGAACCATGCCGCGAATCTTCACCGGCGTCGAAATCCCCGCCGAGGTGGTGCAATCTCTTTCGGTCTTGCGCGGCGGACTTCCCGGCGCCCGCTGGATCGACCCCGAAAATTATCACCTGACGCTGCGCTTCATCGGCGACGTGGATCACGCTGTCGCGCGCGAGGTGATGCAAATCCTCGGCGGCGTGGAACGCCGGCCGTTTAAAATCGCCATCAACGGATTGGACCAATTCGGCGGCAAGAAGCCGCGCGCGGTCATCGCCGTGGCGGCGGCGAACGGTCCGCTCGCCGAGCTTCAAGCCGAACACGAGCGGATTCTGCAGCGCATCGGGCTTCCGCCCGAGCAGCGCAAGTTCACGCCGCACGTGACGCTCGCGCGCCTGCGCGACGCCTCGAGCCGCGACGTCGCCGACTATCTGTCGATCCGCGGCGCCTTCAAAACTCCGCCATTTCCGGTTACGCGCTTCGTCCTGTTTTCCTCGCGCGCTTCCGTGGGCGGAGGGCCCTATGTGATCGAGGCGGCCTACCCGCTGCAATAAACGGCACTCTTGCGCAAACGCAGGCGGAAGACCATCTCACGCTCGCGCGATCGAGAGGCAAACGAATGACTTTCTCTACCGCCGGCCAGGCTCAAGCCGCGACCGACGAAGCTCGCATCAAGGCGGGCTTCTGGAAAAAGATAAAGGCGGTCGCCGCGCGCATTCCGTTCGCGGAGGACGCGCTTGCGGCTTATTACTGCGCGCTCGACGAGCAGACGCCGCTCTCCGTGCGTGCGGCCCTTTGGGGCGCGCTCGCCTATTTTATTATGCCGTTTGACGTGATTCCGGATTACCTGCCGCTGATCGGCTACACCGATGACGCCGCGGTCCTCGCGACCGCCCTGCGCATGGTTGCCTCGCACATGCTGCCCGAGCACCGCGAAGCCGCACGCCGCGCGCTCAATCGGCTCGAAGATGCCGCGCGCTAAACCTTGGGCTTCAACAGCACTTTGCCCTTGACCTTGCGCGTGCCGATGGCGGCGAAGGCTTCCGTCGCCCGCTCGAACGGATAAACCGCATCGACATGCGCCGACAGGCGTCCCTCGTGCACCCAGTTGAGCAACTCCCTGACCTGGGCGCGCAGTCGCGCGGGATCCCGGCGGATGAATTCGCCCCAGAACACGCCGACGATCTCGCAGCCTTTCAACAGCGCTAGATTGAGCGGGATTTTCGGGATTTCGCCGGCGGCGAAGCCGATGACGAGGAAGCGTCCTTCCCACGCGGTCGAGCGCAAGGCCGGCTCCGCGTAAGGCCCGCCGACCGGATCGTAAACGACGTCGACGCCCTTGCCGCCGGTGAGTTCGCGCAAGCGTTCCTTCAAGTCCTCCTTCGAGTAGTCAATGACCTCATCGGCGCCATGCTCGCGGCAGAATTCGAGCTTCTCCTTGGAAGAAGCGCAGGCGATCACCCGCGCGCCGAAAATCTTGCCGAGCTCAATCGCGGCCAGCCCCGTGCCGCCGGCGGCACCCAGCACCGCCAGCGTCTCGCCCGGCTTGATCTTGGCGCGGTCCTGCAGGGCGTGGATCGTGGTTCCGTAGGTGACGAAGAGGCCGGCGGCGCGGTCGAGATCGAGGGTCGGCGGCACCAGCACCAGCCGCTCGGCCGAAATCGCGAGTTTCTCGCGCGCCGCGCCATGACCCGAGTAGCCGCATACCTTGTCGCCGATCTTGAACCCGCCGACCCCGGGCCCGATGGCCGACACCGTTCCGGAAAATTCGGCGGCCGGCGAAAACGGAAATTCCGGTTTGTATTGGTATTTGCCGGCGATGATGAGAGTGTCGAAGAAGTTGAGCGCGGCGGCGGCGACATCGACCACCGCCTCGCCTTTTCCGGGCACCGGATCGGGCAAATCGGCGAGTTCAAGGGTTTCCGGGGGGCCGGGACGCCGGCAAAGAACGGCTTTCATCGAGCTGGCCTTGCGGCAGGTTGGGGATCGCGGGCGGGTTTGCGCCATTTTTTCGGCGGCGTCCATGGCTAGGCATGCGGGCCGCCGGCCGCTATTTTTCGTCCATGCGGAAATAGTTCGTTGGCGTTTGCAGATTCGAAACGCAGCTCAAGCCTAGGAAATCGCCATGACCACGCGCCCGCTTTTCGTTTGCCTTGCCGCGAGCATCCTTGCCGTTAGCCTGCCGCTCGCGGCGCTCGCGCAAACGGCGGCGACGCCGTCCCAGGCGCAGACGAAGAAGAATGCGAAACAGCCGGCAAAGCCGAAAGAGGATCCGCAACCGGCGCAAGGTGCTGGTGCCGGAGCGGCACCTTCGTTGATCGTGCAATACGGCGATTGGGGGGTCTATGTCAGCCAGACGCCGAAGACCAAGGTCTGTTACGCGCTCTCGCAGCCCAAGGACCGGCAGCCCGGCGGGCTCAAGAGAGATCCGGGTTATTTCTTCATCAGCACGCGTCCGGGCGAGAACGTCCACAACGAGGTGAGCGTCGTCGTCGGCTTCACGATCAAGGACGGCGCCGACGCCATCGTCGACGTCGGCACCGCCTCCTTTCCGTTCTTCACCAAGAACGACGGCGCCTGGATGAAGAACGCCGCGGAAGAAGCGCGCCTAATCGAGGCCCTGCGCAAGGGCCGCGATTTCACGGTCAAGAGCACCTCGCTGCGCGGCAACGCCACCAACGACCGCTACTCGCTGTCCGGCATCGGGCAGGCGCTCGACCGCGTCGCTCAAGAATGCAAATAGGAATGCCATGAGTTTAGCCGCGACGTTGGCAACCGCCGAAACGGCCGATCAAAAGCCGTCGCTTGCCGGTCTCGACCGCGCGGCGCTCGGAGAAGCGCTCGCCGCCATCGGCGTGCCCGCAGACGAATTGCGCATGCGCGTCTCCCAGCTCTGGCACTGGATCTATTTTCGCGGCGCGCGCGAATTCTCCGAGATGACCAGCGTCTCGAAAACCCTGCGCGCGGCGCTCGCCGAGCGTTACACGCTGGTGCGGCCGGAAGTGGTGGTGGAACAAGTTTCCAGCGACGGCACGCGCAAGTGGCTTCTGCGCGTCGCGCCGGAGAATCCCGGCGAGAAGCCGCACGAGATCGAGACCGTCTATATTCCCGAGGCCGACCGCGGCACGCTCTGCGTCTCCTCGCAGATCGGCTGCACGCTCACCTGCACGTTCTGCCACACCGGCACGCAACGGCTGGTGCGCAATCTTTCCGCCGCCGAGATCGTGGGCCAAGTGATGATCGCGCGCGACCGGCTCGGCGAATGGCCCGATGCCGCGCGTCCCCAAGGCGCGACCCTCCCCGATGGCGCACGCATGATTTCCAATATCGTGTTCATGGGGATGGGCGAGCCACTCTACAACTTCGATAACGTCAAGACCGCGATCGACACGATCGCCGACGGCGACGGACTTTCGATCGGCAAGCGCCGGATCACGGTCTCGACCTCCGGCGTGGTGCCGATGATCGAGCCGTTGGGCCGCGAGGCCGGCACCATGCTCGCCGTCTCGCTACACGCGGTGCGCGACGAATTGCGCGAGGAACTCGTGCCGCTCAACAAGAAATATCCGATCGCGGAGTTGCTGCAAGCCTGCCGGAATTATCCCGGCGTGTCGAACGCCAAACGCATCACCTTCGAATACGTCATGCTGAAGGGCGTCAACGACACCCCCGCCGACGCCAAGGCGCTGGTGAAATTGCTCAAGGGTATTCCCGCCAAGATCAACCTCATCCCGTTCAATCCCTGGCCCGGTACCAAATACGAGTGTTCCGACTGGGAAACCATCGAGCGTTTCTCGGAAATCGTTTTCACCGCCGGCTATGCGAGCCCGGTGCGCACGCCGCGCGGTCGCGACATCCTCGCCGCCTGCGGACAATTGAAATCGGAAACGCAAAAGTTGAGCACCCGCGAGCGCATGGCGTTACGTGCCATGGCGATGACGGATTGAACGCGGTGGCGCTCTTCATCCGCTTCTTCGTCGTCTTCTTCGGCTTCTTGTTCGGCTGCCTCGCGGCCGGCGCCGTGCTCGTGATCGCGACGCTCCCCGCGGGCACATTGGAAGCGCCCTTCGAACAGTTCGATTGGCTCATCATGTGGTGGGCGGTCTTGACCTCGGCCGCCATCGTCTCGGTGATCGCCTTCGTGCCGGCGATGATCGTAATTCTGATCGCCGAGACATTCGGGCTTCGCTCGCTGTTCTTTTACGCGCTCGCGGGCGGCGCCGGCGGCTTGCTGTACGGGCTGACGTTTCCCGCCGCCGTAGCAACGCCGCTCGACCGCACGGTGCAGATCACCCTCGCCGCCGGCGTCGCCGCCGGACTTGTCTATTGGCTCGCCGCCGGCCGCACGGCCGGGCTGTGGCGCGGAAATTCCGTTCAATCCGCCGAACACATTTGAAATCGATCCGGCCGTCTAGTTCTTTGTCGCCCAGGCAAGCGCCTGTTCGAGCCGGTCGTTGCCCCAGAACAATTCGCCGTCGTCGGTGACGAAATTCGGCGCGCCGAAAATTTCGAGCTGCGAGGCTTCTTCCGTATTGGCGCGCAGTCCGTCCTTGACCGGCTGCTCGCCGCTTTTTGCGACCGTCGCCGCCGGATCGTAACCGAGTTTTTCCAGAATCTCGATGAGGGTCGCGGGATCGGCGATGTCCTTGCCCTCGGTGAATTCCGCCCGGTAGACCGCGCGCGTGAAAGCGGGGCGCGCCGCGTCGTCGAACGCGATCGCGATTCGCGAGGCCGCCAGCGGATGGGCGGGAAAGGTCTTCGGCGGCACGAATTTCGGAAGTTTCAGGATTTCCGACCAACGCGCCATGTCGCGCCACATGTACTTGCCCTTCAACGGATAGAGGTTGAACGGCGAGGTCTCCATTCCCTGCGCCTTGAAGATCGGCCCGAGCAGAAACGGCCGCCAGCGCACCTCGACGCCCGCGGCCTTCGCCAGCGGCTCGACGCGCATGGCCGCGAGATAGGAATAGGTGGACGCAAGCTCGTACCAGAAATCGAGGCGCGGCATGGGCCGACCATGCCACGCGCTAAAGCGCGCAGGAAGTCCGCCTTTTCATCGCCGATCACCTCGGCTAGAGCTTCCAACGCCCTAGTGCCCCGAACCCGAAGTTCGCGCGCACCGTGCCGCAAGGGCGGTTGCGAACTTCGGGTTCAAAAGGGGCACTAGAATCAAAGAATTAATAGTGTTCCTTTGATTCCGAAGTTCGTATGAGAATGTGCCGCGAGGACTTACGAACTTCGGAATCGGGACACTAGCGGAGAATTGTCGATGTCTCGCCGCGGTCTCGTCGTTGCGCTCATTTTTGCGACGGTATTCGGCTTGGTGTTCGGTTTCTTTCCCTGGCTTGATGTCGAAATCGCGCGCTTGTTCTACGATCCCGTCGCCAAGAATTTCCCGCTTCGCAGCAATTCGGCCCTTGGACATGTGCGCGACGCGGCCAGTTGGATTCTCGTTCTGCTCATCGCGCCTTCGGTGATCGCACTTTTGATCAAGCTCGTGGTCCCGCGAGCGAAATCATGGATACCCGCTCGTGCCGCGATCTTCCTCATCGCGACGCTCGCGCTGGCACCCGGGCTTTTGGTCAACGTTCTCCTCAAGAATCATTGGGACCGCCCCCGGCCCGTCGCCGTCGTGGAATTCGGCGGCAACGAGCGCTTCGTTCCCTGGTGGGATCCGCGCGGCCAATGCGTGAAAAACTGTTCGTTCGTTGCGGGCGAAGCCTCGAGCGCCTTCTGGACGCTCGCCCCGGCCGCGCTCGCGCCGGCGCCATGGCGGTTTCTGACCTATGCCTCGGCCATCGCGTTCGGCGTGGGAATGGGCGCAGTCCGCATGGCGATGGGTGCGCATTTCTTCACCGACGTCGTGTTCGCTGGTCTCTTCACCTTTATCATCATCGTGCTCATCCACGGCCTGATCTTCCGCGCGCGAGCACGCGATCCGGAATCGAAGACCGAGACGCCGTCCAGGTCCGCATCATGAATTCCGCCCGCACGATACCCGCTCGTGAGATTCGTACGCCCAGTTTCGCGCTTTGCGTGGGAATCGTCGCGGCCATTACGCTCGTGCGTTTGATCGGGCTGCGCTTTTCGGTCGTCGACCTTTATTTCGACGAATCGCAATACTGGACCTGGGCGCAACAGCCCGCTTTCGGCTATTACTCCAAGCCGCCGCTGGTCGCTTGGATCATTGCCGTCGCCGAACGCGTATGCGGGAGCGGCGAAGCATGCATTCGCTCACCGTCGTCGATTTTCTACTTCGGCACCAGTCTTCTGTTCTACGCGCTCGCAAGCACGCTTTACGACCGGCGCGTCGCCTTCTGGGCGGCGCTCACGCTCGTCTTCACCACCAGCGTCGCCTTCTCCGCCCGAATCATCTCGACCGACGTTCCGCTGTTTTTTTTCTGGACGCTCGCGCTCTTCGCCTATGTAAAATTACTGCAAGGCGCCGGCTTCCGCTGGACCATCGTTCTCGGCCTCGCGCTCGGATTCGGCCTGCTCGCCAAATACACGATGGGCTTTTTCGTGCTCAGCGCCGCCGTTGCCGCTTTCTTTGACCGTGGGGCGCGCGATTTTTTGAAAACGCCGGCTCTTTGGACCGCGTTCGTCATCGGTGCCGTGCTCATCGCCCCCAATTTTCTATGGAACTTCGACAACGGCTTCGCCACCTTCCGGCACACCGGCGACAACATCCGCGGCTCGGGCGCGGTGTTCAGCCCAAAAAACGGCCTCGGCTTTCTCGCATCGCAGTTCGTCGTGTTCGGTCCGATCGTCTTCGGATTTCTGATCGCGCTCATCGTTAGAAGCAGGAAATTCGCGCTTCTCCGCGAGGACCGCCTGATGCTCGCCTTTGCGCTGCCGGTTCTTGCGATCGTGACCGCGCTCAGCTTCGTCACCCGCGCGCATGCGAATTGGGCGGCGACGGCGATGGTGTCGAGCATCATCGTTGTAGCCGCCGTGCTGGTTCGCTTAGAGGCTTGGCGCTGGCTGAAACTTGGCATCGGCATCGGCATCGTGACGCAGGGTTTGTTGCTCGTCGGCGACAATATGGCCGACCGCCTGACCGTTCCAGGCCTTGCCAAAGCGGATATCTACCAACCGACGATGGGTTGGCGGGCGCTCGGCGAGGAAGCGAGTCGGCTCGCTCGTCAAATCGGTGCGCCGACCGTCGTCGCGGGACGGCGTGACGACGTGGCCTCGCTTGCCTATTACCTGCGCGACGAAAAACGCACCGTACTGGTTTGGCCCGAGAGCGGCCCCGCCGGCGATCATTTCCAATTGACCCGCCCGCTGACCGCGACGGCCGCGGAACCGATCCTGCTGATTACGCGCTGCGCGGCGCCCGTCAGGCTCGCCGATTTCTATGCGAGCGTCGAGCCGCTCGGCCCATTCCAGGTGCGGAGCGGTCCGACCACCGTTCGCTCCTATTATGGATTCGGCCTCGGCGGACGCAAGCCAGGCGCGCTTTCCGGGATTTGTTAAAGCAGCGGCGCGCTACGGCGACCGCAGCGGCGCGCGGCCTTGCACGCCGATGCCTTCCGCCTATAAGTGCGCCGACCGCGCGGGCATTGGCCTGCGATCAGCCCGAGTAAACCGATGGCCAAGGACGTGAAAAAGGTGGTGCTCGCCTATTCCGGCGGGCTCGACACCTCGGTGATCCTAAAATGGCTGCAGACGACCTACGGCTGCGAGGTCGTCACCTTCACGGCCGACCTCGGCCAGGGCGAGGAGATCGAGCCCGCGCGGAAAAAAGCGCTCGCGCTGGGCATCAAACCCGAAAATATCTTCGTCGAGGACCTGCGTGAGGAATTCGTCCGAGACTATGTCTTCCCGATGTTCCGCATGAACGCGCTCTACGAGGGCCAGTATCTGCTCGGCACCTCGATCGCGCGCCCGCTGATCGCGAAGAAGCAGGTCGAGATCGCCAAGAAGACCGGCGCCGACGCCGTCGCCCACGGCGCCACCGGCAAGGGTAACGACCAGGTGCGCTTCGAGCTCGGCTATTACGCGCTCGAGCCGAACATCAAGGTGATCGCGCCGTGGCGCGAATGGAATCTGTCATCGCGCACGAAGCTCCTCGACTTCGCCGAGAAGCATCAGATTCCGATCGCCAAGGACAACCGCGGCGAGGCGCCGTTCTCGGTCGACGCCAACCTTTTGCACTCGTCGTCCGAGGGCAAGGTGCTCGAGGACCCGAATGTCGAGGCGCCCGACTACGTCTATCAGCGCACGCTGTCGCCCGAACAGGCGCCCGACAAGGCGACGGAGATCGCCATCGGTTTCGAGAAGGGCGACGCGGTTTCGATCGACGGCAAAAAGCTTTCGCCCGCGGCGCTGCTCACCAAGCTGAACGAGTTCGGCCGCGCGAACGGCATCGGCCGGCTCGATCTCGTCGAGAACCGTTTCGTCGGCATGAAGTCGCGCGGCATCTACGAGACGCCGGGCGGCACGATTTTGCTCGCCGCGCACCGCGGCATCGAATCCATCACGCTCGATCGCGAGGCGGCGCATCTCAAGGATTCGCTGATGCCGCGCTACGCCGAGCTTGTCTATTACGGCTTCTGGTTCGCGCCCGAGCGCGAAATGCTGCAAGCGCTCGCCGACAAGAGCCAGGAACTCGTCACCGGCACGGTGCGGCTTAAGCTCTACAAGGGTAACGCCTCCGTCATTGGGCGCGAAAGCCCCTACTCGCTCTACAATCAGGACCTCGTCACCTTCGAGGAGGGTACGGTCGCCTACGACCAGCGCGATGCCGCCGGATTCATCCGGCTGAATGCGCTCAGATTACGAACGCTCGGCCAGCGCCGCCGCAAGAAGAAGCCATGAGCGGCGGAACTTGCGGCTGACAGCGGCGCCGCGCCGTCTGGCAGATGCCGCGATCATGCTTACCTAGGTTGAAGGCGCTTCACGCGGAGAAGGTACGATGCCCTGGTCGTTGACCGTAGGGAAGATCGCCGGAACGGCGGTCCGCGTCCACGTCACCTTTCTCCTGTTCCTGATTTGGATCTGGGCCGCCTATTATCAGCAGGGCGGCGCCAGCGCGGCATGGGAGGGCGTGGTCTTCGTCGTGCTGCTTTTTCTTTGCGTGCTGCTGCATGAGTTCGGGCATGTTTTCGCCGCCAAGCGCTACGGCGTGAACACGCCCGACATCACGCTGTGGCCGTTCGGCGGCATCGCCAATCTCGAGCGCATTCCGGAGAAGCCGAGCGAGGAGCTGGTGGTCGCGATCGCGGGACCCCTGGTCAACGTCGCGATTGCGGCCCTCCTCCTGTTGTTCCTCGGCACGACGATCGATCCCGCGGCCCTCATGAAGATCGAGGATCCGAAGATCGATCTGGTGGCGAAGCTCGCCGGCGCCAACATCTTTCTCGTGCTCTTCAACATGATCCCCGCTTTTCCGATGGACGGCGGGCGCGTGCTGCGCGCGCTCTTGGCGATCAAGCTCGGCTTTGCGCGCGCCACCGAGCTTGCGGCCTCGGTCGGCCAGGCGCTTGCGATCGTCCTTGGCCTGATCGGCATTTTCAGCAATCCGATGCTCGTCATCATCGCGATCTTCGTGTTTCTGGCAGCCGCCGGTGAGGCCGGCCACGTGCAGTTGCGCCAGGTGGCGCGCAGCGCGCTGGTCGCCGACGCCATGATCACCAAATTCGAGTCGCTCGGCCCGCAATCGCGCGTGCAGGACGCGGTCGAGGAGCTGATACGCACCACGCAGAAGGAATTTCCGGTCGTCGACGGCGGCGGCCGCTTGCGCGGCGTGCTCACCCGCGACGCGATGATTCGGGCGTTGAAGGAGCGCGGTCCGGATACGCCGGTGATCGAGGTGATGGATTCGGAAGTGCCCACGATTCCGGCGCGATCGAATCTCGAAGCCGCGCTGAAATGCTTCGCCGAGCAGGACAGGTCCGTGATCGGCGTGACGGATGCGAGCGGCAGGCTCGCGGGCCTACTCACCACCGAGAATCTCGGCGAGATGATGATGGTTCGCTCGGCCCGCGCCGGCTCCGGCTTCGGACCGTGGGGCCGCGCGGCGCGGACGTGATCGACGGCGCAAACAAGGCGATCATGGTGAGGCTCGAGGACGGCGGGCCTTTCGCCCATTGCCTCCGTTCCGATCGTGACTATATTCCGTTCAGTTTTGCCGCGGGCCCTCGAAGGGCCCGCGGCTGACTTTCAGGCTATCGCATGAACCTCCGCAACGTCGCCATCATCGCCCACGTCGACCACGGCAAGACCACGCTTGTGGACCGGCTGCTACAGCAATCGGGCACCTTTCGCGACAATGAGCGCGTCGCCGAGCGCGCGATGGATTCCAACGTCCTCGAGCGCGAGCGCGGCATCACCATTCTCTCCAAGGCAACCTCGGTGCTGTGGAAGGACATTCGCATCAATATCGTCGACACGCCGGGTCACGCCGATTTCGGCGGCGAGGTCGAGCGCATCCTCAACATGGTCGACGGCGTGCTGGTGCTCGTCGACGCCGCCGAGGGTCCCCTGCCGCAGACGAAGTTCGTGGTCGGCAAGGCGCTGAAGCGCGGGCTGAAGCCGATCGTCGTCATCAACAAGGTCGACCGCTCCGACGCGCGGCCGACGGAGGTCGTGAACGAAGTGTTCGATCTCTTCGCGGCGCTCGACGCCACCGACGAGCAGCTCGACTTCCCGATCCTCTACGGCTCGGCCAAGGAAGGCTGGATGGCGGCCAAGCCCGAGGGTCCGAAGGATCGCGGCATGACGCCCTTGTTCGATCTCGTCACGCGCCACGTCGCGCCGCCGACAGTCGAGGAAGGCCCGCTGCGTCTGCTTGCGACCATACTCGAAGCCGATCCCTATCTCGGGCGCATCCTCACCGGCCGCATCTCCTCGGGCTCGATCAAGCAGAACCAGAACGTCAAGGTGCTCTCGCGCGAGGGCAAGCTCGTAGAGCAGGGGCGTGTCACCAAGCTGCTCGCTTTCCGCGGCCTCGAGCGCACCGCGATCGAGGAAGCCTCCGCCGGCGACATCGTCGCCATCGCCGGTCTGGAGCACGCCAACGTTTCCGACACCATCGCGGCGCCCGAGGTCGAAGCCCCGATCGCCGCGCAACCAATCGACCCGCCGACGCTCGCCATGACCTTCCGGGTCAACGATTCCCCGATCGCCGGCACCGAGGGCGACAAGGTCACGAGCCGCATGATCCGCGATCGCCTGTTCCGCGAGGCCGAGGGCAATGTCGGGCTGCGTATCGGCGAAAGCAGCGAGAAGGACGCCTACGAAGTCGCGGGCCGCGGCGAGTTGCAGCTCGCGATCCTGATCGAGACCATGCGGCGCGAGGGCTTCGAGCTTTCCGTCTCGCGGCCGAAGGTCGTGCTGTCGCGCGACGAAAAGACGGGCGAGTTTCTGGAGCCGATCGAGGAGGTCGTCGTCGACGTCGACGAGGAGCATTCCGGCATCATCGTGCAGAAGCTCTCCGAGCGCCGCGGCGAGATGATGGAGATGCGCCCCTCGGGCGGCGGCCGCCTGCGGCTCGTCTTCCACGTTCCGACGCGAGGACTTCTCGGCTACCAGAGCGAGTTGCTCACCGACACGCGCGGCACCGCGGTGATGAACCGCCTGTTCCATGCTTATGCGCCGTTCAAGGGCGAGATTCCCGGCCGCCGCAACGGCGTCTTGATCTCGACCGATCAGGGCGAAGCGGTCGCCTATGCGCTGTGGAACCTCGAGGACCGCGGGCCGATGATCATCGAGCCGGGTTGGAAGGTCTATCGCGGCATGATCGTCGGCGAACACACGCGCGGCAACGACCTCGAAGTGAACGTGCTCAAGGGCAAGAAGCTCACCAACATCCGCACCACCGCGAAGGACGAAGCCGTTCGCCTCACCCCGCCGATTCGGATGACCCTGGAGAAGGCGCTCGCCTATATCGACGACGACGAATTGGTGGAGGTGACGCCGAAATCGATTCGGCTGCGAAAGAAGATTCTCGACCCCAATGAGCGCAAAAAAGAGGAAAAAAGGCGCGAGACGGCAGAGGTGTGACCTAGAAGCCTCACCTCGCCACCGAATTAACCTTCCGTTAACGACACTCTTGAAGCGCCCACGGCCCTTTGCTTCGATTGGGGTCATGAGTACGACCCTGATCGAAACCCGTCCTGCCCGGCCCGACGACGCGGTCTGCCTCGCCGAGACGCATGACGAGGCTTGGCGCACCGCCTATCAGGGATTGATCCCGGGGCCGGAGCTCGAGAAGCTGATCACCCGCCGTGGCCCGAGCTGGTGGGATACGGCGATCCGCCGCGGCTCGCGCATTTCGCTTTTAATCTTCGGCGAGGAGATCGCGGGCTACGCCAATTACGGCCGCAACCGCGCGAAGAGCCTGCCCTATGCCGGCGAGGTCTACGAACTCTACCTGCGGCCCGAATATCAAGGCCTCGGTTTCGGCCGCCGGCTGTTTTCGAACGCCAAGCGCGATCTCGCTCAGTCGGGACAGACCAGCATGGTCGTCTGGGTGCTTTCCGACAACGAGCCCGCCGTCGCCTTCTATCGCGCGCTCGGCGGCCGGACCATCGCCCGCTCGACCGAGCGTTTCGGCCAGAAGGTGCTCGACAAGCTCGCCTTCGCCTGGACGCGCTAACGCCTAGTTTTCGCTGAAATCCACCGCCTCGCTGAAGCCCGGCCCGGTCGCGCCGAGCACTACCGTTGCGTCCTTGCGGCAGCGGAACTCGCGGGCATGCTTGTCGGCGACTTCCCGCGCCAATTCATCAGCGTTCCGATTGGCGCCGCCGTCGACATAGCCGACGTGGCACACCGCACCGGGCGGAAGCCGCGTCACCACCAGCACCTCGCCTTGCACCTGACCGCCCTTGTCATCGGGCTTTGTCGTGCTCCAGCGCATGATCGCGGCGAACGGCCGGCTCTGATTTGCTCTTTTCTCGATCCGCCATTCGATCTTCTTGCCCTCGCCGTTGAACGAGGCGAGCGTCTGATGCGCGGCAGGCTCCGTTTGCGCGTGCGGACCGAAGCTGATCATCACGCGCTGGTCGCCCGCGCCCATCCACACCGGCGTGCCGCCATAGCCCTGGCAGTGCCACTCGCCGTAATCCTCTTCCACCTCGCCGGGGATGTGGCGGCATTTCTGCACATCGAAATCGGTGAATGCGCTCTCGATCGTTTGCGCGGCGGCAGGCCAGGTCGCGAGGAAGAGCGCCAAAATCACCAACCGATTCATCGCGGCGCTCCTTTCAGAGCTGCGGCGGCGGCAATCCCGCGCGCATCGCCGCCGCGCGCAGGGTGTTGGCGAGCAAACAGGCGACCGTCATCGGCCCGACGCCGCCCGGCACCGGAGAAATGGCGCCCGCGATTTTCACCGCTTCCTCGAAGGCGACATCGCCGACCACGCGTTGCTTGCCTCCGGCGCCGGCGAGGCGGTTGATGCCGGTATCGATCACGGTCGCGCCCGGCTTGATCCAATCGCCGCGCACCAGCTCGGGTTTCCCGATGGCGACACACAGGAGGTCCGCCCGCCGGCATACGGCCGCAAGCTCCTTCGTCTTCGAATGCGCGATCGTTACCGTCGCGTTTTCCGCGAGCAGCAGCTGGGCGAGCGGCTTGCCGACGATGTTCGAGCGGCCGACGACCACCGCTTCAAAGCCGGCGAGCGATGGATGCACGGATTTCGCCAGCATCACGCAGCCCAGCGGCGTGCAGGGCACAAGCCCCGGCATACCGCTCGCGAGCTTTCCCGCGTTCAGCGGCGTAAAGCCGTCAACGTCCTTGACCGGGGAAATCGCGTTCAGAATGCGCGCCGGGTCGATCTGCGCCGGCAACGGCAATTGCACCAAGATGCCGTCGATTTTCAGATCGGCGCTCAGCGTCAGCACCAGTTCAAGGAGCTCGGACTCGCTCGTCGTCGCCGGCAGCTTGTGCTCGAACGAGGCCATGCCGAGATCGACGGTCGAGCGCGCCTTGTTGCGCACGTAGACCTCGCTCGCCGGATTATCGCCGACGAATACGACCGCAAGCCCCGGCATGCGGCCGAGCTTTTCGGCAAGAAGCTTCGCCTCGATCGCGACCTTGCCGCGCAATTCGTTGGCGATCGCCTTGCCGTCGATGATCTTCGCGCTCATTTTGCCTTTGCGGTTTTCATCAGCGCCCGCTCGAACGCCGCCGCCAGTGCGCGCGGATCGCCCGTCAGCCGAAAGGTCTTGATCCGTGACGCCGCCCCCCGGCCGAGCGAAACCATGGAAGGCGCCACGCCCGCCGCCTTGGCGATCACCCGCGTCAAGGCCGCGTTCGCCTCGCCGTCGGCGGGAGCGGCCCGCACCCGCGCCTTCAGAACGGCACGGCCGTCGGCAAGCCGCTCGATGCCGTCGATCGAATCGCGCCCGCCCTTCGGCGTCGCGCGCACCGCGAGCAACAGTCCACCCGTCATCGCTTTCCAGGGCGGGTCGAGGAATTCGGCGCTCAAGCGAACAGCCAGAAGATCAACCGCTCGAGGAACAGAAGCAGCAGGATCAAGATCACCGGCGAGATGTCGATGCCGCCGAGATTGGGGAGCAGGTTGCGGATAGGTCTTAGCGCGGGCTCGGTCAGCCGGTGCAGAACCTCGCCGATGTTGCGCACGACCTGATTATAGGGATTGACCACGTTGAAGGCGACGAGCCACGACAAGACGGCCGCCGCGATCAGGATCCAGATGTAGAGCGTGATGACGGTGTGAATGAGCCAGAGAAACGGGTTGAGCATGCGGCGCTCCGCGAACCAGCCGAGGCCCGATCAATAGCCGCGCACGGCGCGCGAGGGAAGCCTCCTCTTCTTGACACTCCTTCGAGGCGCGGACTACATGACCCCGTCTGGACGGGGCCGTAGCTCAGTTGGGAGAGCGCCGCGTTCGCAATGCGGAGGTCAGGGGTTCGACCCCCCTCGGCTCCACCACTCCCCAGACACTTCACGGGAATTTTCAGAGGCCGCCCAAAATGCGAACGGGAGACGGCCGGTGGGGTCAAAAACCGGCCATCTCCCGTCGAACTAACGGCCGGCTACGCATTACCTGAAGCCGACTTATCGAAAGTGTTTGCAAGAGCCTGGCCAGTGCGCGCTTTGACGCGTGCCACGAAATCTCGTCTGTAACGATTCGTTAAATACGAAATGGGCGATCGCGCACGCCGGTCACGGCAAAGTCGGCTCGCAATCTGCGAGGCCTTTTGCGTTTTGCGAAAAGTCCTTCGCCTCGCGCGATTCTTTCTTCGCGAGCCCGCTCCATAGATCGAGAAACGTTTCCAGCCACAGTCGCGTCTTCGCATCGTGCACGAGCCGCCCGTCGAAATGATCCGCGCGCGGCCTTGCGTTCGGCAGCTCTAACCGCGCGTGCCCGCGAGTCGTCCACCGGCACATCATCTGGTGCGTCAATTCGGAATGGAACTGGAATGCAAACGCCGCGCGGCCGTACTGGAACGCCTGATTGCGGAACGTGTCGCCTTCCGCCAACAGCACGGCATCCGCGGGCAACTCGAAACCCTCGCGATGCCACTGATAGACGTGATCGGGCCACTCAAAGAGCTTCTTGCCCGCCTCCGTCGCCCGCAGCGGATAGTAGCCGACTTCGACCAGCCCCTGCGGATGAAAATCGACCTTGGCGCCGAGCGCGCGCGCGAGAATCTGCGCGCCGAGGCAAATGCCGAAGAACGGCTTTTGCTCGCGCAGCGGCACTTCCGTCCACTCGATTTCCTGCTTCACATAGTCGTCGTGATCGTTGGCGCTCATCGGCCCGCCAAAGATCGCGACGCCTGCGTGCTCCTCGAGCGTCTCCGGCAGCGGATCGCCGCAACGCGGGCGGCGAATGTCAAGCGCAAGCCCGCGCTCGGTGAGCAGCCGACCGATGCGGCCGGGCGTCGAGTGTTCTTGGTGGAGAATGATCAGGACCGGCTTGGACATTGAAACATTCATGTAGCGCGTCGGCTCGCGGCGAGATAGGCCGAAACGGCGAGGACAGGCTTGCGCGGCATGCGGGGCGCAAGAAACGCCGCGAGCTTGTTCAAAAAACCCGGGATCACCACGCGCTTGCCGGCCATAAAGCCGCGCCAGCCGATCGCCGCACACTTCTCAGCGCTCATCCCGGGCAGCCGGGAACGGGATTGTTGGCCGGGATAGGCGCGTTTCTGGAAATTGGTCGGCACCGGGCCGGGGCAGAGCGCGGTTACCCGGACGCGGCCGCGCAATTCATAGGCGAGCGCCTCGCTGAAGGAGAGCACGTAGGACTTGCTAGCATAGTAGATCGCCGCGTACGGACCGGGCTGAAAAGCCGAAGTGGAGGCAACGTTCAAGACGCCGCCTTTCGCAGCCATGATCTCCGGCAAGAACTTCAAGGTGAGATCGGTGAGCGCGCGCACATTGAGGTCGACGATGCCGACTTCCTCGGCGCGGCTGTGCGCAACCACCGGCCCCGCGAGTCCGTAGCCCGCATTATTGACGAGCTCGAACACCGAGAGGCCCCGCTTCGAAAGCTCGCCGGCGAGGCGGTCGGCGGCGCCGGCCTCGGAAAGATCGAGCGCAATGCTTTCGGGCCGCGCATGGCCTTCCGTGGCAATGGCATCGGCGACCTTGGCGAGGCCCTCCGCCGAGCGCGCAACGAGCAGGAGCTCGCGCCCGGCGCGCGCCGCTTCATGCGCGAGCGCCGCGCCGATTCCGCTCGACGCGCCGGTGATGATGGTAACGGCAGCCATGGCGGTGGATGTCTAGCGAAGCCCTAACCGCGGCGCAAACGAAGGCCGCCGCTCCTTCAGATGACCGCCTGTTGCGCCCCGGTATGGGCGTGAAAATCGCGGCCGCTCAAAGTCGGCGCGATGAACCCCATGCGCAGAAGAAATTCGCCGAACGGCTCACCGTTCGCCCTGAGCCGCGCGTAGACCGCGAACAACGGATCGAGCGCTTTGATGATGCCTTCGTGCTCGAGGTCCTCCGCATAGAGCTTCGAGAGCCGCGAGCCGTCAACAGCGCCCCCGAGGTAAAGATTGTAGCGGCCGGGGCCTTTGCCGACCAAGCCGATCTCGGCGAGATAGGGCCGCGCGCAGCCGTTCGGGCAGCCGGTCATGCGAATGACGATGTCCTCCTGCGCGAGCCCATGCGCTTCCAGCCGCTCCTCGAGCGCGGTGAGGAGATCGGGGAGATAGCGCTCGCTCTCGGCGAGCGCGAGGCCGCAGGTCGGCAGCGCCACGCAGGCCATCGAGTTGCGGCGGAGCCCCGACAGATTCCGCTCGAGCCCGTATTCGGCGACGATCGCCTCGATCGCGGCGCGATCTTGTGGCGCGACATTGGCGACGATGACATTCTGGTTCGGGGTCAAACGGAAGTCGCCTTTGTGCGTCTTCGCGAGCTTGCGATAGCCGTCAAGATGCGCCGCGCCGGGGTGATTGCCGATCCGTCCGTTCTCGACGAACAGCGTGAGATGGTGGCCGCCGTCCTCGCCCACAGTCCAGCCGAGGCGGTCGCCGGTCGAGGTGAAGACGACCGCGCGCGCCGCTCCGAGCTTCACGCCGCTGCGCCTTTCCACTTCGGCGCGGAAAGCGTCGAGACCTTTATCCTCGATGGTGTATTTGAGCCGCGCGTGCTTGCGGTTGCCGCGGTCGCCCCAGTCGCGCTGCACGGTGACGACCGCCTCGGCGATCGCGAGCGCGTCTTCGCCGGGGCAGAAGCCCATCACGTCGGCGGTGCGCGGATAGGTGTCGGGCTCGCCGTGGGTCATGCCCATGCCGCCGCCGACGGTGACGTTCCAGCCCTCGACCGCACCGTCGCCGCCGAGGATCGCGACGTAGCCGAGATCGTGGGCGAACACGTCGACATCGTTCGACGGCGGCACGGCGACGACCGTCTTGAACTTCCGCGGCAGGTAGGTCTTTCCGTAGATCGGCTCGATCACCTCTTCGGCGCCGCCGGCGATTTTCTCGCCGTCGAGCCAGATTTCCCGGTAGGCCGTGGTCTTCGGCGTCAGGTGATCGGAGATTGCCTTGGCGAGCGCCAACGCCGCGGCGTGCGCGCGCGATTGATATGGGTTGGGATCGCACATCACGTTGCGGTTGACATCGCCGCAAGCGGCAAGCGTGTCGAGCAACACCCGGTCGATTTCCTTTAGCGATGTCTTCAGGTTCGACTTGATGACGCCGTGCAATTGCACCGCCTGGCGGGTGGTCACCCGCACGGTGCGGTTGCCGTATAGCCGGGCCACTTCGTCGAGCGCGAGCCATTGCGCCGGCTTCAACGTCCCGCCCGGGATGCGCACCCGCAGCATGAAGGCGAAGGCCTTCTCCATCTTTTTCTTGGAACGCTCGGCGCGCAGGTCGCGGTCGTCCTGCAGATACATGCCGTGGAATTTCACCAGCTGCTGGTCGTCGTCGCTGATCGCGCCGGTGATTTCGTCGGCCACGCCCTCGGCGAGCGTGCCGCGCAGATACGCGCTCGCTTCCTTGATCGCTTCGTTGCGCGATGGATCCTTGGCCATGGGCAAAGCGCCTTACGCGCTCAGTAGACGTCCTGCAAATAGCGCCGCTCGCTCTCCAGCTTCGCCAGCGCCTGCTGGGCGATTTCGGGCGAGACGCCGTTTACATCGGCATAGGCGCGGGCGAGCGTCGAGCGCACGTCTTTCGCCATCGCCTTGGCATCGCCGCAGACGTAGAAATAGGCGCCGTTCTCGAGCCATTCGATGAGGTCGCGCCGGCGCTCCCACAGCTTGTGCTGAACGTAGATTTTCTGCGGGGTGTCGCGCGAGAAGGCGACATCCATGCGCGCGAGCGAGCCCTCTTTCAGCGCATCCTGCCACTCTAACTGATAGAGGAAATCGTGCGTGAAATGGCGGTCGCCGAAGAACAGCCAATTCCTGCCCTTGGCGCCGGTGGCGCGGCGCTCCTGCACGAAGGCGCGATAGGGCGCCACCCCTGTGCCTGGCCCGACCATGATGATGTCGCGCTCCGGGGCCGGCAGCGCGAAATGCTTATTGGGCTTCAGCTTCGCCCGCACGCGCGCGCCTTTCTTCAGGCGATCGGCGACGAAGTTCGACGCCACCCCCTTGCGCGCGCGGCCGAAGCTTTCGTAGCGCACGGCCGAGACCAAGAGATGCGCCTCCTCGCCCACCTCGCGGCGCGAGGAGGCGATCGAGTAGGCGCGCGGCGCAAGCGGCCGCGTTAGGCCGCGCAGCTGCTCGGCCGAAAGTGAGATGGGAAAATACTCGACAAGGTCGATCAGCTGCCGCCCGGCGATCCAGCCTTTCGCCTCGCCCGATTCCAACAGCGATTTCACATATTGGTGGCCGGTGGTGGCGGCGTAGGTCTCAAGCGCCTTGAGCGAGAGCGTGGTGACGTCGCGCGACTTCAAAAATTCCGCGCGCAGCCCTTCATCCGACGCAAGGCCCGCCGATTTCAGCAGTTGATCGACATAGGCGGGATCGTTCTCGGCATAGAGATCGAGCGAATCTCCGGGCTTATAGGCGGGCGCGGCGCCGTCGAAGGCAAGCTCCAGATGAATTGTTTCCTTGTCGGAGCGCGACGAATTGAGATTGATCCATTCGCTCACTTCCGCCTCGACCGGGCCGGTATCCGCCGCCGATTGCTGCCGCGCGCCGAAATCAACGGCGATCACCGTCCCGCGTTCGGCTTCGGGCGGCGCCAGCGTCTTCAGCGTCGTGTCGATCCACTCGGCGGCGGGCTTTTCGAAATCGAGGTCGCAATCGACACGGTCGGCGATGCGCTTGGCGCCGAGCGTCTCCAGTCGCGCGTCGATTTTCTGGCCGATGGTGCAGAAATCCGCGTACGCCGAATCGCCGAGCGCCAAGACGCCGTATTCGATGCCCTCAAGCTTCGGCGCACCTTCGCCCATCAGTTCCGTATAGGCGCGCGCGGTGCGCGCCGGCGGCTCGCCCTCGCCCCAGGTCGCCGCGATCACGATCAGCCGCTTCGCCTTCGCGAGCGTCGCAAGCTCGAGGTCGGCCATGTCGATGACCGTGGGCTTCAAGCCCTGCTTGCGCGCGGCCTTAGCCGCGTCGTTGGCGAGCCGTTCGGAATTGCCGGATTCCGTCGCGTACAGAATCATGAGCGGCTCCGCCGCCTGCGGCGGTGCCGCGGGCTGCTGCACGGACGGATGCGCTTGATCGAGTCCGGCGAGAAATCCCGCGAGCCATGCCCGTTGCACGGGGCTCGCCGTGCCGACCACGCGGTTGAGGGCTTCGATGTCCGCTTCCGTGAACGGCGCCGCTTTCGGGATGGTCAGAAAACTCATCGACAGCCCGTCCTATTTCCAGCTCCGTCACGCACAAGGTGCGGCCGCGCAGTAATCCATTTGTACTATAGCTATTCATCCAGCTAATTACTGTCAAATAAATAAATAGCACAGCTACTGTGTGTAATATCTAATGAGGCAGACCTATCCCTTTGAAAGAGCGGGAAAAAACAAGACATGCGGAAAAGAGGGAAAAGCCCTGTTGAGAGTTCGCGAGGAAACAGCCTCAGTGGTCAGGCTTTGCCGGATTCGAGCGCCCGCTTCAGCTTGACCATGCCGCCCAGCCAGCGGTCGTAATTCTCGGCCTTGTTGCGCATGTACTGCGCGACCTGTGGATGCGGCAGGATCAGAAAACTTTCGGCTTCGAGACCCTTGATCACCGCATCGGCGCATTCCTCCGGCGTGAGCACGCCGTCGAGGTGTTGCGGCCCGTGACGGCCGGCGCGGAGCAGCGGCGTATCGACCCCCTGCGGGCAAAGCATCGAAACGCGAATGCCCTGGTCGCGATGGGTGATGGCGAGGATTTCGCCGAACGCCACCGCGGCGTGCTTGGTCGTCGCATAAACGGCGCTGCCGATCTGCGACAACAGGCCTGCCGCCGAACTCGTATTGAGAAAGTAGCCGCCGCCGCGCGCGATCATGCGCGGAAGCAGCGCGCGCGCCGCGTACACATGTGACATCACATGCACGTTCCAGCTTCGCGTCCAGCTTTCGTTCGTCGCCGATCCGACATTGTCGGGCGACGCCTCTCGGTCCACGAGCCCCGCATTGGAGCAGAAAAGATCGATCGGCCCGATATTGCGCTCGGTTTCCTCGACGATCCTGATGATGTCGGCTTCGTTCGCCACGTCGCACGTATAGGCCTTGCCGCGGACCGATTTCGCCACCGCCTCGGCTTTTCCGCCGTTCAGATCGGCGACGATCACCGCCTTGGCGCCCTCCTTGTGAAATCGCTCGCAGAGCGCCTTGCCGATGCCATCGGCGCCGCCGGTCACCACGACGATTCGATCCTTGACCTTCATGCGCGCGGCTCCTGCGATTTCTCGAAAACTTTCTTCAGTTCGTTCTTGAGGATCTTGCCACTGGGATTGCGCGGCAGCATTTCATGCCAGAATACGATCCGCACCGGCACCTTGAACGCCGCGAGCCGTTCGGCGACGAAGGCGCGCAATTCCTCTTCGCTCGCCTCGGTGTCCGGCTTCAGCGTCACCACCGCGCCCGGCTCCTCGCCGAGCGTGCGGTGCGCAATGCCGACGACGGCGGCGTCCATCACCGCCGGATGCTGGTAGAGCACGTCCTCGACCTCGATGCAGTAGATGTTCTCGCCGCCGCGCAACAGCATGTCCTTCTTGCGGTCGACGATGTAGCAAAAGCCCTCCTCGTCGATTTTGGCGATATCGCCGGTCTTGAGCCAGCCGTCGGCGAAGGTTTCCGCGCTCGCCTCGGGATTGTTCCAGTAGCCCTTCACGACATTCGGCCCCTTCGCCCACAATTCACCGATCGCGTTCGGCGGCAGCGTCTCGCCCCTCTCGTCCACCACCTTCATCTCGCACACGGGAAGCGCCGGGCCGCTGCTGTCGGGGCGATGCTCGTAATCCTCGGCGCCGTTATGCGTGAAGGTCGCCGAGGTTTCGGTCATGCCCCAGCCGAGGCCCGGAATCGATTTCGGAAAAGCCTGTTTGATCCGCCGCACGAGTTCGGACGCCGCCGGCGCGCCGCCATAGGAAACCGTTTCCAGCGAGGAAAGATCGTATTTTTTTCTCGCCGGATGCTCGATCAATTGCCAAGCGATGGTCGGCACGCCGCCGGTGCTCGTCACCCGCTCGCGCTCGATCAGTTGCATTGCATGTTCCGGCTCCCAGCGGCGCAACAGCACGAGCCTGGTGCCGTTGTAGAGCGCCGGACAAAGCACGGCATGGCAGCCGGTGGTGTGGAAGAACGGAACCGCCAACAGATTCACCTTCTGCGGCGCTTTCGGATCGGGCGCCGGCGGCGGCTCACCCCGCCGGATGAAATTTCGCGACGGCGAAAAAGCGGCGGCGGTCACCGTCGAGGTCGCGTTGCGATGGGTGCCGAGCGCGCCCTTCGGCTTTCCGGTCGTGCCGGAGGTATAGAAAATCGTCGCGTCGTCGTCGGGCGCAAGCGCCACCACGGGCAGCGGCCGGTCGGGCAGAAGCTGCCAGTCGTTCACGGCCCCGATCACGGTCTCGAGCAGCACTACGCGCGGATGCGCGATCTCTTCGTCCGCGCGGCAGACGTAGATCCGCTCGAGCGCGGCGCAGTTCGGCAGATGCTCGACGATCCGCGCCAGCCGCTCGGCGTCGACAATGGCGATTTTCGCGCCGGAGTCCTTGAGGCCATATTCGAGCTCGGCGCCCGTCCACCACGCGTTCAACGGTGTCGCGATCGCGCCGGCGAGCAGGACCCCGAAAAAGGCGGCGGCCCATTCCGGCAGATTGCGCATGGCGAGCACGACGCGGTCGCCTTTCTTCACGCCGTGCTTGATGAGTTCTTCGGCGATCGCAAGCGCGGCTTTGGAAAAAGCATCGAAACTCGCGCGGTCGTTCTCGTAGACAAGAAAAATCTTGTCGCCATGCGTCCGCCCCTGCACGAAAACCTCGCGCAGGGTCGGCGGCGCGTTCTTCCACACCCGAGTTTTCACGCCGCGAATAAGCGCCTCTTCCATCTCGAAGGGCGATCCGGGCCGCGTCAGCAATGCATGCGCCTGCGCGATCGAAACGGCAGGCCACGGCTTCGGCGCGGAGACGGGCGCGGACATGGGCTTCGACATCGCTTTGGCGCCTCAGTAGCGGTTCAGCCGCGCCAGCTGGTCGGCGTGAAAGTTCGAATCGCCGAACAATTCCTGCGCCACCCGCACGCGCTTCATGAAGAAGCCGATGTCGAACTCGTCGGTCATGCCAATGCCGCCGTGCATTTGCACGGCCTCGTTGACAGCGAGCGTGGCGCTCGCGCCGGCGCGCGCCTTGGCCACCGCCACGATCGGGCCGGCATGATCGAAATGCTCGTCCAGCGTCTGCAGCGCCTTCAGCACCGCGGCGCGGGTAATCTCGATCTCGCTGTAAAGGTGGGCCGCGCGATGCTGCAGCGCCTGGAACTCGCCGATCCGCTTGCCGAACTGCTTGCGTTCCTTGAGATAGCCGGCCGTGCGCGAGAACGCCTCCTCGCCGGCGCCCACGAGTTCCGACGCCACGGCGGCACGACCGACATGCAGCGCGCCTTCGAGGATTTTCCAGCCCTGGTCGACCTCGCCGAGCACGGCGTCGGCATCGACCTGCACGTCGTCGAAGGAAATGCGCGCGGCGTTGTGGCTGTCGACCATGACCGTGCGCTCGGTCGAAACCCCCTTCGCCTTCGGATCGACGATGAAGAGCGTGAGCCCTTTTGTTTCGCCCGGCGTGCCGGAAGTGCGCGCGGCGACGATCAGAAAATCGGCGACGTGGCCATCGACGATGAAACTCTTCGTACCGTTGAGTGAAAATCCGTTGCCCGCGCGCTTGGCCGAAAGCGCAATCTTCGCCGGACTATGCTTCGAATGTTCGTCAATGGCGAAGGCGCCGATACGCTCCCCCGCCGCGATTCTAGCGAGGTGTTCCTTCTTTTGCGCCTCGCTGCCCGCGCGCGCGATGGTGCCTGCGCACAGCAACGCCGTCGACAGAAACGGCGAGGGCGTGAGCGTGCGGCCGATCTCCTCCATGACGACGCCGGCCTCGACATAGCCGAGACCGGAACCGCCAAATGCCTCGGGCACGAGAATGCCGGCAAAGCCCATTTCCGCGAACTGCTTCCACAGCGCACGCGAGAAGCCGGTCTCGTCGCGCGAATCGCGGAGCTTGCGCAGATGCGACACCGGCGCGTTCTTGGCAAGGAAGCCGCGCGCGCTGTCACGCAGGAGGCTTTGTTCGTCGTTCAAGACGAGCGGCATGAAGATCTCAGGCGCCCGGCAAATCGAGGATGCGCTTGGCGACGATGTTGAGCTGCACCTCGCTGGTACCGCCCTCGATCGAGTTCGCTTTGGTGCGCAGCCACCCGCGCGCCTGCGCGCCCTCTTTCGAGCGCGCGCTCTCCCATTCGAGCGCGTCGGCACCGCCCGCGGCCATCAGCAATTCATGCCGGCGCTTGTTCAGCTCGGAGCCGTAATATTTCAGCACCGAGGAAAAAGCCGGGTTCGCCTGTCCCGCCTTGGCGAGATCGCCGGCGCGCTCCAGCGCGAATACGAACGCCATCTCGTCGATCGAGACCTCCGCGATCTTGCCGCGCAGCACCGGATCGGCAAGCCGCCCCTCCGGATCGAGGCCGACCGAATCGGCGGCGATCTGGCTTACCGGCCGCCCCGCCGCGCGCAGCCCCATGCCGCCGATCATCGCGCGCTCGTGGGTGAGGAGATATTTCGCGATCTCCCAGCCCTTGTTGAGCCGGCCGACGAGATTCTTCTTCGGCACTTCGACGTTGTCGAAAAACGTCTCGCAGAACGGCGACTTGCCGGAAATGAGCAGGATGGGCTTGGTCGAAACGCCCTTCGATGCCATGTCGAACAGGATGAAGCTGATTCCTTCGTGCTTGGGCGCCGAAAAATCCGTGCGCACGAGGCAGAAAATCCAGTCCGCTCTGTCGGCGTAGGAAGTCCACACCTTCTGGCCGTTGACGAGGAAGTGGTCGCCCTTGTCCTCCGCCTTGGTGGCAAGCGCGGCGAGGTCCGAGCCCGCGTTCGGCTCCGAATAGCCTTGGCACCAGCGGATCTTGCCTTGCACGATTTGCGGCAGGTATTCGCGTTTCTGCTCTTCGCTGCCGTATTTCAATAGCGCGGGCCCGAGCATCCAGATGCCGAACGAATCGAGCGGCGAGCGGCAGCCGAGCGCGCGCATTTCCTTTTGCAGGATTTTCGCTTGCTCGCGCGAAAGCCCGCCGCCGCCATATTCCTTCGGCCATTCGGGAACGGTCCAGCCTTTTTCGGCCATCCGCTCGAGCCAGACGCGCTGCGCCTCGGAATGGAATTTCCATCCGCGCCCGCCCCAGCAGATTTCCTCCTCGCTCTGCATCGGCTTGCGCATTTCCGGCGGACAATTTTTCTCCAACCAGGCGCGGGTTTCCTTGCGGAAGGTTTCGAGATCGGACATGGCCACTCCTCAGATGGTGACGCCGCCGTCGATGACGATGTTTTGGCCGGTGACGAAGGAGCCGGCGGCGGAAGCGAGAAACACCGCCGCCCCCGCGATTTCGTCGGGCTCGCCGATGCGGCGAAGCGGCGTCTGTTCCTCGCGCGCCTTCAGCCGCGCCTTATCCTCCCACAGCGCGCGGGCGAAATCGGTCTTGATCAGGCCCGGCGCGATGCAGTTCACCCGCACGTTGTGCGGGCCGTATTCGACCGCGAGATTGCGCGCGAGCTGGAAATCCGCCGCCTTTGAAATGCAATAGGCGCCGAGCACCGGCGAGCCGCGCAAGCCCCCGATCGAGGAGACAATGATGATCGAGCCTTCCCTGCGCTTGATCATTTGCGGCGCTACGAGCTGCGCGAGCCAGTGATTGGAGAGGATGTTATTGTCAAGAATCTTGCGGAACTGGTCGTCTTGGATTCCGCCGAGCGGGCCGAAATACGGATTCGACGCCGCGTTGCAGACAAGAATATCGATCTGGCCGAATTTCCGGTTGGTTTCCTCGACGAGATTCTTGAGCTCGTCCTTCGAGGAAATGTTGGCGGGCACGACGATGGCGCGATCCTTGCCGTGCTTCTTGTTGATCGCGTCCGCGACTGCCTTGCAGGCCTCCGCCTTGCGCGACGAAACCACCACCTTCGCGCCGTGCTCGGCGAGCCGCTCGGCGATCGCCCGCCCGATCCCGCGCGAGGAGCCGGTGATGATCGCGACTTTTCCCGAAAGATCGAACAACGACATGACGTGGCGTCACTCCCCCATTGTTGTTGATTTTTGCCGAACTTAGCGGCTCACCCGCTCAACACAAGCGGCTCGTGTTTCGCGCCACGGAACGCGACGTCAGGCGCCGGCCTTCTTCGCGTAGCCGAATGCGGCCTGCGCGAGCGGAATCGTGCGGGCGACCGAATCCGCGGCGCGCACGTTCGCCGCCGTGCCGTCGCGGATGCGCCCGACGATGCCCTGCAGGATGGCCGTGATGCGGAACAGGTTGTAGGCAAAATACCAGTTGAGGTCGGGCACGCTTGTCCGGTTGGTGAGCTTGCAGTAGAGCACCTCCGCCTCCTCGATGCTGGGGATGCCGAGCGCTTTGACATCGAGGCCGGCGATGCCGCTGCGGCCCTCCGGCGGCATCGACCAGTTCATCAGGAAATAGGTGAAGTCGGCGAGCGGATCGCCGAGGGTGGAGAGCTCCCAGTCGAGGATCGCAACGATCCGCGGCTCGCTGGCATGAAAGATCATGTTGTCGAGCCGATAGTCGCCGTGAACGATCGAAACGCGCTCTTGCGCCGGCACCGTTTGCGGCAGCCACTCGATCAGCCGGTTCATCTCGGGGATGTCCTGCGTCTCCGAGGCGCGGTATTGCTTCGACCAGCGATCGACCTGGCGGGCGAAATAATTTCCCGGCTTGCCGTAATCGGCAAGTCCGAGCTTCTCGGGATCGTATTGGTGAAGTTTAGCGAGCGTCTCGATCTCGGTGCGATAGACCGCGCCGCGCTCCTCGCGCGAGCAACCGGGCAACGCGCCGTTCCACAGCACGCGCCCTTCGACCATCGCCATGATGTAGAACATGGCGCCGATCACGCCCTCGTCGGTGCAAAGCGCATAGGGCCGCGCCACTGGAAACCCGACCGCATGAAGCGCCGAGATCACGCGGAACTCGCGGTCGACCGCGTGCGCCGAAGGCAGCAATTTCCCGAACGGCTTGCGGCGAAGCACGTAGGATTGGCCTGGCGTGTTCAGCCGATAGGTCGGGTTCGACTGCCCGCCCTTGAACTGAAGAACGGTCAGCGGCCCGCGATAGCCTTCGACGTTGCTCGCAAGCCAAGCGCCGAGCTTCGCCTCATCAATCCTGTGCCGCTCCTCGACGGGCTTCGTGCCCGTGTAGGCCTCGTCAGGCGGCACGGCAGCAGGCTTACTCATTCGGCGGCAAGATCGAGATTGGTGTGCCGTGCGTATTCCATCCGCGCGATCGAGCGGTTGTGGACCTCGTCCGGCCCGTCGGCGAGGCGCAGCGTGCGGATGCCGGCATAGGCTTTCGCCAAGCCGAAGTCGCTCGTCACACCGCCGCCGCCATGCGCCTGGATCGCGTCGTCGAGGACTTTCAGCGCGATGCGGGGCGCCGCCACTTTAATCATCGCGATCTCGAGCTTCGCCGCCTTGTTGCCCGCCTTGTCCATCATGTCGGCGGCCTTCAGGCACAGAAGCCGCGTCATCTCGATGTCGATCCGCGCCTCGGCGACGCGTTGCTCCCACACCGATTGTTCGGAAATGCGCTTGCCGAAGGCGACGCGCGATTGCAGCCGGCGCACCATTTTTTCGAGCGCGGCTTCCGCGACGCCGATCGTGCGCATGCAGTGATGAATGCGGCCGGGGCCGAGCCGCCCCTGCGCGATCTCGAAACCGCGGCCTTCGCCGAGGATTAGGTTCGAGGCCGGCACGCGGACGTTGTCGAGAACGACCTCGGCGTGGCCGTGCGGCGCATCGTCGAAGCCGAACACCGGCAGCATGCGCACGACCTTTACGCCCTTGGCGTCGAGCGGCACGAGAATCTGCGATTGCTGCGCATGGCGCGCGGCGCTGGTGTCGGTCTTGCCCATTACGATCGCGATCTTGCAGCGCGGATCGCCGACGCCCGATGACCACCATTTGCGGCCCTGAATGACGTATTCGTGGCCTTCCTTGCGGATCGAGGTCTCGATGTTGGTGGCGTCCGACGAGGCCACCGCCGGTTCCGTCATCAGGAACGCCGAGCGAATCTCGCCGTTCATCAAGGGCCGCAGCCACTTTTCCCTCTGCTCCTTCGAGCCGTAGCGGTGCAGCACTTCCATATTGCCGGTGTCGGGCGCCGAGCAATTGAACACTTCGGAAGCCCATTGAATGCGGCCCATTTCCTCGGCGCAAAGCGCGTATTCGAGGTTGGAGAGCCCGGCGCCGTGAAATTCGCCCTCGTCGTGCTTATCGGACGGCGGCAGGAACAGGTTCCATAAGCCCTCCTTGCGCGCTTTCGGCTTCAGCTCCTCGAGGATAGGAATCACCTGCCAACGGTTGGCGCCGAAGGCTTCCATCTGCTTGTTGTAGGTATCGACCGCCGGATAGATGTGTTTCGCCATGAAGGCGACGACGCGATCCCGCCAGTGGCGCTGCCGCTCGGAAATTGAGAAATCCATCGGTGATCCTCCCTGCAATCCCAGTCTGATGATGGCCGGATTGAGCGGGACAATCGATGGATTAGGTCGCGCCGTCAACGGCCCGCGAAGTCGGGCGTTCGGCGCGCGTTCATGGCGGCGACACCTTCCTTGAAGTCGGCGGTGCGCCGCAACCATTCCTGCTCGAACAATTCGCGCTCGGTCGAGGCCTCGATCTGATCGGCAAGGCCGCGCCGCAGCGTTTCGCGCGTCGAAACGACGGCGAGCGGCGCCGACTGCGCGATCTCGGCCGCGAGCGCCTGCGCCGCCTGGCGCACTTCCGCTTGCGGCACGAAATGATCGGCAAGGCCGATGCGAACCGCCTCCTCGCCCGGCACCCGGCGGCCGGTATAGAACATGAGCGCGGCGTGCTGCGCGCCGACGACGCGCGGCAGCGTCGTGGTCAACCCGAAGCCGGGATGAAAACCGAGTCGGGTAAAATTGGCGGAAAACCGCGTTTCCGCGCAGGCGATGCGGAAATCCGCGACCATCGCAAGCCCGAGGCCGCCGCCGACCGCCGCCCCCTGAATCGCGGCGACGACCGGCTTCTTGGTGCGGAAAAGACGCAGCGCCTCCTTATAGAGGTGCTTCGCGGCACCCGCCGCTTCCGACGCGGTGCCGGTGGTCGGCCGGCCGGCGAGATCGGCGCCGGCGCAGAACACTTTTCCTTCGGAAGCGAGCACCAGCACGCGGCAGGCGGGATTTTCGTCGAGCTCCTCGAAGGCATCGGCGAGCGCGTTGATCAGCGCGTTGTCGAAGAAATTCTGCGGCGGCCGGTCGAACACGACCGTCGCCACATGCCCATCGAGCGAAACGCTTACGTCTTTGCTCATTCCGTCCTCATTTTCCGGTGAAATGCGGCTTCCGCTTCTCGACGAAATGCGCCACGCCCTCTTTCAGATCCTCGGTGCCGAAGCATTTGACGAGCTCTTCATTGGCGAGCTGCGTCGCCTGCGCAAGCGTCTGGAAATACGACTGATAGATCTGCTGCTTCATGATGCGCATCGAGCGCGGCGAGGAGAGCTCGGCGAAATCCTTGGCGAGGCCGTGCACCGCGTCGTGAAATCCCGCCGCCGGCAATAGCTTCACGAGTCCCATCGCCGCCGCTTCTTCCGCGGTCATCGTGCGCCCCGACAGCATCAGGTCGAGCGCGTTCATGGTGCCGACCAGCCGCGGCAGCATCCAGGCCGAGCCGTATTCGCAGATCAGCCCGCGCCGCGCGAAGGCGGTGGCGAGTTTCGTTCCTTCCGCCATATAGCGCAGGTCGCAATAAAGCGTGAGCACGAGGCCGATGCCGGCGACCGCCCCGTTGATACCGGCGATGACCGGCTTCGGCGCGGCGAGCAAATAACTGTAGCGCTGATCGAAATTGTCGTCGGTCTTTTTGCCTTCGTGCAGGCCGCCAGCGAGCTTCGGATCCTGCGCCCGCGCCCCCAAGCCTTCCATGTCGGCGCCAGCGCAAAACGCGCGGCCCTCGCCGGTGAGCACGATCACGCGCACGCCGTCGTCGGCGCCCGCCTTCTTGATCGCGTCGCGCACCTCTTTCTCCATCACCGCCGTCCAGGCGTTCATGCGCTCGGGCCGATTGAGCGTGATGGTGGCGACGCGGTCTTTGACCGCGTACAGAATTTGCTCATACTTCGACATAAATCCTCCGCTAGATTTTTCGTTTCCTTCAGCGCAGGCCCAAGAGCCGCCGCGCGATCACCCAGCGATGCACCTCCGACGGTCCGTCGTAGATTCGCATCAAGCGCACCTTGTTCGCCATCAATTGCAGCGGCATTTCCTTCGCCATGCCCATCGCGCCGAACGTTTGCATGGCGTGATCGATGATTTCCCACGCCATTTCGGTGGCGAACACCTTGGCCATCGAGACTTCCACCCGCGCGTCGCGCCCTTGATCGACCTTCTTCGCCGCGTCGTAAGCGACGAGCCGCGCCGCATGGATCTTGGTCGCAGCGTCGGCCGCCCACCACTGGATCGTCTGCCGTTCCGCAAGCGGCGCGCCGAAGGTAACGCGCTGCCGCGCATGCTCGCAAATCATGCCGAGCGCGCGCTCGGCGACGCCGACGCACCACGCCGCCATCTGCAGCCGCCGCGTCGACAGCCGAACTTGCATCGGGGCGAAGCCCTCGCCTTCGCGGCCCAACAGCTGCGAGGCGGGCAGCCGGCAGTCCTCGAGCACGATCTCATAGGTGAAATGTCCGCCGATCATCGGAATCTGGCGCACCACATTGAAGCCCGGCGTGCCCTTGTCGATGAGAAAGGCGGAGATGCCGCCGCGCGCGCCTTTCGTCTTGTCGGTCACCGCCATCAGAATCGTGAAATCGGCGTGGTCGGCGCGGCTGATCCAGATCTTGCGGCCGTTCAGCACCCAATGATTGCCGTCCTTGACGGCGCGCGTGATCATCGCGGCGGGATCGGCGCCCGCCCCCGGCTCTGAAATGCCGATCGCGGAAACCGTTTCCCCGCGCGCGTAAGGCTCGAGATAGGCCGCGCGCTGCTCGGCATTTACGGTCACCATCAGCATGCGCAAATTCGGCGAGTCGGGCGGCAGCGTATAGGGCGTGACCGTTTTGCCCATCTCTTCGTTGACGCCGATCATTGCCTCGACCGGCATGTCCGAGCCGCCGAATTCGGACGGCGCATCGAGGCCCCACAGGCCGAGCGCGCGCGACTTCTTGTCGATCGGCGCGCGCTCCACGTCGGTGAGCCGCGACTCTTCGCCGCGCGCCTCGCGCTCCAAGACGACCCGCTCGAGCGGCATCAATTCGTCGCGCACGAAACGCGCGACGAGATCCTTCAGCATGCGATGTTCTTCGCTGAGCTCGAAGTTCATATTCCGCCCTGCGGATTGGGCCGGTCCGGGCGGAAGCCTAGCAAGTCTTCCTTCAATAGGAAGCGCCGGCGGCCCTTCTTCAGAGCGCCGATTCCATGCCATCCTTCCCGGCAGAAACCGCTCATGCGATGACTTCCACGGCGGCCTCACCGCGGCGTTTTTGAATGGCGACGAAGAAAGCAAAGAAACCTCGCAAAGAAGAAAAGACGAGCGCGGTCGTCATCCCGTTTCCGGTGGTGCCGCGCCGCGAGGCGAAGATTGCCGCCGCGCCGCCGTTTTCCGTCGTCCCGCGGCGCGAAGCGCCGGCGAGCGCGGCCGCGCCCAAATCCGCAAATTCAAACGAGCGCCCGGCACTGCCCCCCCTCGCGCGCTCGAAGTGGTGGGAAATCGGCTTCGCGGTTTCGATCGCGCTGCATCTCGCCGCCGCCGTCATCTTCCAGGCGAAATACGCCTACGATCTCGAGCGCGCGGCCGGCGCCGCCGCGGCGGCTGCCGCCGAAGGCGCGGTCGTCATTCCGATCGAAGTCGTGGTCACCGCCACCCTGCCGTCGGCGCCCGTCCCCACCGACGCCACCGCGCCCGACGCCGAGAAGGCGGCGCAGACGACCCCGAAAAACGAGGCGGCCGACGACAAAAAAATTGAATCCGCGCCGCCGCAGAAGGACGAGGCGGCGGTGGAGGCGGTTCCGGCCGCCAAGGAAACACCGCAGCCCGACCCGCCAAAGCGCGAACAGCAGGCGCGCGCGCAACCAAGCAAGAGCGCCGCCGCCAATCCCAGCCCTCCCGCCGCCGCGCGCGCGCTAGGCCGCGCCGGCGCCGGCGGCCATGCCGAGGCGGGCGGCACGGCGAACACGTCCTCCTATCAGGCAGAGGTGCTCGCGCATCTGCAGCGCTACCGCGTTTATCCCACTGAAGCGAAAAGCCGCGGCATCACCGGCACCGCGATGGTGCGTTTCGCGCTTGCCGCGAGCGGCTCGGTGATTTCGGCTTCGCTCGGACGCGGCAGCGGTGCGGCGATCCTCGACGAAGCCGCGCTCTCGATGGTCCGCCGCGCCTCGCCGTTCCCGCCGATCCCGCCGGGGCTCGCGCGTTCGCACATGGATTTCGCCGCCCCCATTCGCTTCGATTTGCGCTGAAGCGATCCTTGCGGAAGATCACCAGCCGCCCGACGGCGGGCGCGCGCCGCGCTCGGCGAGGCTGTCGATCCGCACCACGATCGCGGCCTGGCCGAAGGTGAAGCGGTAGAGTCTGGGCTCGAGCGCGAGGTCTTTTCGCCGCAGATCCACCCCCTTTTTGGCAATGGAAAATTTCAATTGCCGGGCGGCGGTATCGAATGTTGCGGGGCGGATGCAGCCGGCGAGTCCGGCGGCATCCGCCCTTTTTTTTGGGCGGCAGTTCCTTGCCGGCGCCGCTTCTTCGCGAATTCGCGAGATAAGAAATCGGGACAAAAGGCCGGTGCTCAAAATGAGCTCGAAATGAGCCCTTCACCGAGACCAAACTGTCGAAAAAGCAGTGCGGCCCTGGGGGTGATTCGGAACGTTGTTACTCAAAAGGATCGCAAAAAAACATTGGATAAATTCTCTTCTCCGGGCTTCTTAATGGCTATCTCTTTGAAAATGATTCGTTTTTTGCCCGTTTAACTCCTTGATTATCAAGGAAAATCTTTGACATCCATGGTCGTTGCGCTACCGTGCGCCGCGTTCAATCCAGAGGCGGCGCATGAAAGCGGCGGGCATGGCTGAAAAAGGCAAAGGCACCTATCAGTCCGCTCTGACCCGCGCGAAGCTGTTCAAGCTCATCCAGCAGCGCTCCTTCGCCCGCAAGAACATAAAGTTGGTTTCCGGCAAGGAGAGCAATTTCTATTTCGACATGAAGCCCACGATGTTTCATCCCGAGGGGGCCTTGTTGCTGGCCGAGATGATTTTTCACAAGCTGGAAGCGCTCCCGGTCGATAGCGTGGGGGGGCTCGCGGTGGGAGCGGTTCCCCTCATCAGTCCGCTCGCGCTGTTCAGCTTCCAAAAAGGCAAGCTGCTGCAGGGCTTTTTCGTCAGAAAAGACATCAAGGAACACGGCACCAAGCGGCTGATCGAGGGAATCGAGGACCTGAAGGACCACAACGTGGTCATTCTGGAGGACGTCAGTACCACCGGCGGCTCGGCGATGCTCGCGGTCGCGGCCGCGAAGGAAGCCGGCGCCAACGTGATCCTGGTGCTCGCCATTGTCGATCGCGAGGAAGGCGCCGAGAAATTCTTCGCCGACCAGGGCGTTCCGTTCGAGGCGCTGTTCAAGGCCAACGAGTTTTTGAACGCGTAGGATTGGTGCTTCGGAAGTTTTGTATACGCCGCAAAGCCGGTCAGGAATATTGCCACAACGACGCGCTCGACGTGCTGTGGAACATGCTCGACCGCACGCCCGAAGGCCGCGGCGATTTTCATCCGAAGTTGGAGTACGGGCAGCCCGAGAATTGAAATTTCTGGTAACCGCTCGTTGCCCGCTAAAATGCTGAACCACGGCGCGGGCTTTTATCCGCGATGCTTTCTGTACTTAGAGAAGATATCCTCGATTATGTCCCTCGCCACCTCTTTGGGCGAAGCTAACATCAGGTAATACACAATCGCATTCTTGCTGTTACTCATGGGTAACGGCTTGGCCACATAATTGAAACCCGCAACCTGCCTGAGCCGCTCGCCAAATGCGGTGGCAATTATGTCGTTGTCTTGCTTCTCCTTGTCCGGCGCGGAAAAGAGCTTCAATTGCGGATGATCCTTGTAAGCAACCTCTCTCCACGATTCATCACCCCAAAATCGATTCATTCTTTCAATGCCGTCCGGCGGCACGTTGTCAGGGTTGCGCCAAATAGCATTCCGATTCATGTCCATCACAGGGAAATTCAAAAATATATCGATCGTCCCTAATTTCCCCGCCATTTCGATCACTTGCCAATCAAGATCCAGACCGTACGGATCGAGGAGACAGAGGGCGCGCTTGTAATCTTCATATTTTATCGGCGGCAAAATCTTTTGAGTAAGAATCTGCGTCGCGTCGCCAGTCTTGATCGTCACCTTGGGATTGTCTCCGTATAGGCTTCTAAGATAGTTCGTCTTTTTGGCTTCAAGATCGATGAAATAAAGGTGGTCGAATGGCGGCTTCACCTTCAATGCGCGAGACGGACTTCCCTCCACGCGCTCGCCGCTCGCTTTCGAGATATGTTCGCCCGCTCCACTGAATGCGTCGATGTAAAACTTTTTTATGCCGGGAAAATTCCTGAAGGTGCCCGTGTAAGCCGCGCCATATTTTCCGACGATATCAAGCTTTAACTCAGACCAAGCACCGATCTTATCGAACTTGATCGTCAAGCGCCTACTCGCGAGTCATCCGATGATAGCGGACGAATTCGCTTCTTCGGAAATTGACTCCAAATTTTTCCATCAAGCTCGCGACCACCCGACTTTGGCGAGCGTCCACCCCATTGCTTAAAAAAGAAGGGAATGCGCGCTGCTACGCATTGGTTTCGAACATCAATTGCCCATTCCGGCTTCATTGGGCGTGCGCGTGGCCCGCTTTCGCCGCCAACAATCACCCAATGGATATTATCGAGCGGCAACTTACCAACCGCAGCGATTAGAGGCTCAATTGAAAGAAAACGGATGCCAGCATTTGCCTTCTGCAAATGTGCGATCCTCGAAGTAGCTTGTGCGTTCTCAACCGAAACGCCGAACCACATATGTGATGGCGCGGCGCGGTCGTTATACCGATCATTGATAAATTTTTGGAGCAACGAGCTACGCTTTGTGAGCACCTGATAAATGTGCCAATCCGCCTTTTCCATCGTGTCGAACACGGCGGCGATATGTGCCCTCGGAATCTCCTTATGAAAGAGGTCGCTCATTGAGTTTACAAAGATCATGCGCGGACGCCTCCACGCGAAGGGCTGCAAGAGCCGTCCCGGTCGCAGTGTTAAATCAAAGCCGGTTTCGAACGGATGGCCGGGAACGCCGCGAAAACGTTCTGAAAATCGCGCGGCATAACAATTGTCGCAACCGGCGCTGATCTTGGTGCAACCAGTGACCGGATTCCAGGTCGCGTCCGTCCATTCAATCGTGGTTGAGTCTGCCATGGGTGGTGTGCCGATCCTTTATCCCGCCGCCAAGGCAAATCGCTTGCGCGCATGAATAACATATCGGCTTCGGACAGCGTGAGCGGCGGTAAACCGGCAGTGAGCTAAATATTGGTGCCGCAAGAGGGATTCGAACCCCCGACCCCGTCATTACGAATGACGTGCTCTACCAGCTGAGCTATTGCGGCTTGGCGCCGGTGTAGCGGGGCAATCCGGCCATTTCAAGCAGCGCCCATCCATCATCTCTCCGCGCCGCGCAATCCTTACCTCTCCCCGTGTGCGGGGAGAGGTCCAACGCAGCCAAGCCCGCGCAGGCTGCGTAAACTTGCCTGCGCTGCGAATGAAATAAGCGAGGCGGGTGAGGGGGCGATTCTCCACGCCTGAGCTTTTCGATAGACCCCCTCACTCGACTTCTCGCTACGCTCGAAGTCGGCCTCTCCCCGCACGCGGGGAGAGGTTAAAGATCTTTCAAGCAGCCGGCCCAGCCAGCCAATCGAGAAAGCGGAAGCGCTTCCGCGGCGTCGATTCCGCCGCCTCCTCCGCCTCCTCCACCGGCCCCGGATCGTCCGGCAGCGGCGGCTCCGCCACCAGCGGCGCGACAGATTCCGCCCGCGCGGCGGCGGCGGCCGCGCGCCGGTTGCGGATTGTCGGGGCCGGCGCGGCTTCGGCCTTCGGCCTGATGAGTTCCGGCTTCGCCGGCGGCACCACCGCCAGCGCCTGCTCCGCCACCTGTTCGAGCACCGGGCCCGCCGGGATCGAGGGCGGCGCCGACCACACGAAGGCATCGAGCCTTCCCGTCTGCGGCGAAGCCGGCATCCACTCGTCGGTGACATAGCCGTCGGCGACCCAGGCCGGATCCCGCTTGGCGCGCATGGCGCGCAGCGCCCACTCGCGCGCCTTGCCGTGATCGCCGTGCTCGGTGGCCTCGATCTCGGCCATCAACAGGCACGCGCGCTGGGTCGGATCGCCCATCAGCGGCGCCAGCGCCGCGCGCGCTTCCTCGAAGCGATGCGCCTCCAGCGCCGCGCGCACGGAGGCGAGCGTCGATTCGAAATGGCCGCGCGTCTTCTTGGTGAGCTTTTTGACGCGTTTCAGCCGGTCCTCGGCCGACGAGCCGGGCACGAGATGCGCGTAGACTTCCGCAAGCTGCGGATGCGGCGCCGCCTTCCACGCCTTCTCGACGATCCGCGCCGCCTTTCGCACACTCCCCGCGGCGCCCAACAGCCGGCCGGCGAGCGCCGCCGCCGGCACGAGATCCGGCGCGAGCTTCGCCGCCTCCACGCTTATCTCCCGCGCGCGCGTGGGATCTTTTTCTTCGAGCGACAGCGCCTGCGCGGTCAACAGCACCGCGCGCCGGCGCGCAGCGATACCGCGGCCGACGACGTGCGCTGCCGCCGCGCGCTCGAGCGTGGCGAGCGCGCCGCGCCAGTCGCGCGCCCGGCTTTGAAATTCGATCAGCGCCTCCGCCGCCCAACCCGGTATCTTGTCTTCCCGCGCGGCCTCCTCGGCGTAGGCGCGCGCGACGGCCGCGTCGTTGCGGCGGACCGCTTCCATGTACAGTCCGCGCAGGCCCAAGAGCTTGGTTTCGACGCGGCCGAGCATGGTGCGGAATTCCGCTTCCGCCGCCGCCGCCTCGCCGCCGAGCTGCGCCGCCTGCGCCGAGAGCAGAAGCGCCAGCGGCTCCTCGCCGAGGTGCTTGCGCGCTTCCCCCGCCGCGCGCTTGGCGATGGCGAGATTGCCCGCGCCCACCGCGATCATGCCCCGCGTGATCGCGCGCCAGCCGCGCGCCTTCTTTCGCTCGCGGAAGAAAAGCGCCACCAGATCCGGCGAGCGCATGACGAGCCGGATCGCGGTCCACAGGAAAACGGCGAGCGCCACGAGAACGAGAAATGCGATCGCCGCGACCGTGAGCGAGGTCGAAATGCGCCAGTTGTGCCAGGTGATGGCGATCTCGCCCGGCCGGTCCGCGACCCAGGCGGCACCCAGCGCGGCGAGCGCGACGAGGACGAGGAAGAGGAGAACGCGGATCACTTTTGCGGCTCCGCCGCCAACGCCGCCAATTCCGCGTTGAGGAGATTCTTCACCGCGGCTTCCGCGTCGCGACGGTGCGTGGCGGCGGCAAACCAATCGGCACCGATCGCCCGCGCGGCAAGCGGCAAGCGCGCGCCTTCGTCGAGCGCGGCGGCGAGATCGCCGCGTTTCAGCCGCTCCTCCATGCGCGCGACGACCGCGCCGGCGCTCGCGCCTTCCACTTCGCCCGCCGGCCGCACTTCGACGAGCCGCGCCGCGCTCGCCCAAAGCCGCGCGAGGTAGCCGTCGGCCGGTTGGGGATCGCGCGCGAGCCTGGGCGCGAGCTCGGCGAAGCGGGCGGAAAGCTTCGCCACCGTCGGCAGCCCTTCGCGCGCCGCCGGTTCGAACGGCGCGAGCGGCGCCGCGCGCTCGCCGAGCATCGCGCGCACGGCCGCGAGCTCCTTGTCGAACGGCGCGCCGGCCGCGAGCGCATCGCGCAAGGCGCCGAGCGCGACGATTTGCGCGGCGTTCGCCGCCGCCGGCCGCGGCGGCGCGGCGAGCCGGCCTTCGAGCGCGTTGATGCGCCCCTGCACCGCTTCGATCGCGGCGGCGTTTCTCGCCTCTGCCTGCTCGCCGAGCTTGCGCAGATCGATGAGCGAATTCTCCATGCTCTCGACGCGGGCCGCGAGCGGCGCGAGGTCGACGGTCTGCGGCGCCGGGCGGCTTTCCACCGCGGCGAGCCGCTTCTCCTGCTCGGCGACGATCTTCAACAGCTGATCGACGCGTTCGCTAATCGCGGGATCGGCGCCGCCCGCGCGCCCGCCGATGTCGGCGAGCGACCCGCCGCGCGCGAACAGAACGACCAAGGCCAGCGCCAGCGCGCCCGCGAAAAGCCCGATCAGGCCGGAAAGCACCGGCAGCGCCCGGTTCGGCGGCGCGGCGAAGGCCGCGCCGCCCTTGCCGTTTTCGCCGCTCGCGCCGCTTGCTGGTTGATGGTCTTGCGGCGCGCCGCGCTCCGCCTTCGGCGTTTCCGGCGTGACGTCGGTGGCCTCGAGCTCGATCACCGGCGGCTTCGCGCGCTTGCGGCCTTGCGCGGCCGAACCATCAGGGTCGGAAGGATCCATGCTGTTCTCGCCTATCCCAAGCCGCCGATCTCCCCGATAAACCGCGCCGCCCTTCCCGGCAACCGGATTAAGATTCCGGCAGTGTCTCAGTTCATGCAGCCAGCGACCGGCTTTTTCCCCTCTCCCCTCGGGGGAGAGGGCGACGCCGAGCGTCAGCGAGGCGTCGGGTGAGGGGGATCGAGCGAAACATTAGATCCGTACCCCCTCACCCGGTTCTCGCTTGCTAACGCAAGCTCGAACCACCCTCTCCCCCAAGGAGAGAGGGGAAGCCCGATGATACCCACGCGAGCAAACTGAGACGTAACTTAATCAAGCGTCGAGCAGGGCGATCAGCGCCGCTTCCTCCGGACGGGGAGCGATTTCCGCGCGCGCCCGCCCCAGCAACCGGATTAGTAATTTCCTCGCCACGCGTGCGCGCTTTTCTTACCTCTCCCCGCTTAGCGGGGAGAGGTCGGCGTTGAGCGGAGCGAAACGCCGGGTGAGGGGCATCCATAAACGCCCCCTCACCCGCCTCGCTCGCAAGCTCGCTCGGCACCCTCTCCCCGCACGCGGGGAGAGGTAATTATGAGTCGAGCAATGCGAGGAGCGCCGCTTCCTCCGGACGGGGGGCGATTTCCGCGCGTGCGCCCGCCGCGGCGAGCACCGCGGCGACGGCTGCGGAAAGGCAGAGATGGCGAGGCGAATGGAGCGCGGATTCGAGCCGCGCCTGTCGCACCAGCGCCACGAATGTCGCGGCGCTGCGCGGCGAGAAGTGCAGCACCGCGTCGAATTC
>Ga0207505_100017_pt1 | contig 45915 bp, 48 predicted proteins | sample NitcycUWRROWE17A_FD_188207 | JGI IMG/M metagenome (GOLD analysis project Ga0207505, IMG submission 188207) | Soil microbial communities from Arlington Agricultural Research Station in Wisconsin, USA - Nitrogen cycling UWRJ-ROWE17-A (SPAdes) | ecosystem: Environmental > Terrestrial > Soil >... | reverse complement strand
GCGATGCCGACGGCGCGCGCCCCCTTGATCTTGGCGATCTGGCCGACGGCCGAGCCCACCGGCCCCGCCGCCGCCGCGACCACCACCGTCTCCTTCGGCTTCGGCTGGCCGATGGTCAGAAGCCCCGTATAGGCGGTCATACCCGGCATGCCGAGCACGCCGAGCGCGGTCTGCACCGGCGCCTGTTTTGGATCGAGCTTGCGCAGGCCGACGCCTTTCGAAAGCGCGTATTGCTGCCAGCCGTCATAGGAGAGCACGATGTCGCCGGGCTTGTAGTCCTTGTGCTTCGACGCTGCGACCTCGCTCACCGTGCCGCCCACCATCGCCTCGCCGGGCTCGACCGGCTTGGCGTAGGACTTCGCCGCGCTCATGCGCCCGCGCATGTAGGGGTCGAGCGAGAGCCATAGCGTCTTCAGCAAAATCTCGCCCTCGCCGGGCTCGCGCAATTCGCTTTCCGCGAGCTTGAAATTGGCGGGGCTAGGCTCGCCCGCCGGGCGCGAGGCGAGTAAAATCTGTTTGTTCTTGACGGCAGGCATTTTTGGCTCCTGTTATTTTTTGATAGAAATTTTCCATGGACATTTTCGGCAACGTGTTCGGCGGCGAGCTCAGACTTGCGCACGCGACGGCGCAGCCGCGGGATCGGGTGAGGCCGGATCTGCCGCCTTCGGCCAGGCGATGACCTCGGCGGGCGCCGGTGCGTTCGCAAATAGATGCGCGATCGCGTTCGCATAATATTCCAGCAAGATCAATTCGTTGGGATTGGCGTGATAGCTTCCGTCCTCTTCCACCACGATGTTGCGCTCGGTCAACACACGCAGGCCGATATCGATCGCGTAATCGCGGTCGGCGCGCGGAATATGGACATAAGCTCCGGAAGCCTCGAGCCGGTGGATGAGAGCCGAAACCCGCTCCTTGATTTCCAGCAGCGTAAGCGCGTCCGCGCCGGCCTGTACCATCGCCGTGGAGACAAGGGATACCGGCAGCGCCGGCACCGCCCGGCCCACCGCCGCCATCAATTTGTGACCGAGTCGATCGATTTCGGTATGACGAGCCTCAGGCGTCATCGTGCGAAAATCGATTCCCCTTTCGGCAAGATACGCCCGCAAGGACATCGGCTCGCCGAAACTCACGCAGGTGTAGCCGAATCGATGCCAATGGCCGCGAGCGGCCATCCACAGATGCTCAAAAAAATACCGCGCAAAGGTGAGCGCGTTGAAACCAAAGGGCTTCTTTCCCGGTTCGGCGTCGACGGCAGCCGTGAGCAGACGATCCTCAAGGACGCGATCGTAGTTGAGGCCAACCGGCACGAACATCACGTCGCGCGGGCCGTGCGGATCGAAGCCGGAAACCATGTAGCTCAACAGACCAAGTTTCGGCGGGCGCAGGCGGCCGTCGCGACTGAGCCCGCCTTCCGGAAACACCGCCTGCACGACGCCGGCGCTCGTCGCCATGTGGACGTAGCGCGCGAGCACCTTGCGATAGAGCGCATCGCGCGAATTGCGGCGGATGAAATAGGCGCCCATCGAACGGATCAACTCGCGCAAGCCGAAAATCTGCGCCCACTCACCGACGGCGTAACTCAGTGCCGACGCGGTGGCGGCGACATAGGTCACCAGCACGTAGTCCATGTTGGAACGATGATTGATGACGGCGACCACCGAGGCACCCGGCGGCATGCGCGCGAAGGCCTCGTCGTTGCGGTAGCCGATGCGCACGCGATACAGGCTTTCGGAAAGGATTCTTGCGAGCCGCGCGCCGACGCCGAAATAGGCGTAGGCGCTGAACGAGGGCACGATCTCGCGCGCGTAGCGCTTCACCTTGTCGGCCGCCACTTCGCGCGGCACTTTATGCTCCTTGGCGTATTGTTCGACCGCGTGCAGGACCTCGGGGTCGTAGACCAGTTGGTCGATCAGCACCTGGCGCTTGGTGAGCTTGAATGGCTGGATCTGCAGCCTGAGCCGAGTGTTCATCTCGTCGATGGCGCGGTTGGCCCGTCTTTTCAGCGCCCAGCGCACGCTCGGCACCAATAGGCGGTCGAGCACGGCGATGATCGCCAGCGCCGAAAGGACGACGACGATCCAAAACGGCAGCGTCACGGTTGACGACATCGAGCCCCACCCGTCTAAAGAAGAGGCGAGACTACCACCCACGCCCGGCCAAACCGCAAGGCTAGGGGGGAAGCGCGGATCAAAGGAAGACGATGACATCGGCCGAATCCTCCGCAAACGCGGCAATCAGCAAAATTTCGAGCCGGGATGAACGCCGGTATCCGGGCCTTGCCGCCGAGCGCTTCCGGCGCAACCTCGCCGGCTACGCGCTCGCCTGGCCGTGGTTCGACGGCCTTGGCGCGTGGATGTTACGGCGCCTTTATTTCCCGGCCTCGCGCCTGTGGGCGGCGGCCGAGCTCGCCGACGGCTCCGCCGAGCGCTTTTGGGAGGCGGTGCCGATGCAACGCCGGCTCGAACATAGCGGGCGTCTCGAGGCGGTGCTCGCGCGTTGCGACCGCGCGCGGGCGCGCGCGCGGGCGCTGGAGGCGGAATGGCAGCGCGTCTTCTTCGGTGCGGAGGAGAGTACGCCGAATTACCGCAGCGCCGTCGAGGCGGCGCGGCTCGGCAGCCGCCACGCCTATAACGCCGCCCGGCGGTTATTTTTATTCTTGCTTGATCGCCGGGTCCCGCGCGCCCGCCGCGAGACCGCAACCCCCGCCGAGGTCGCCGCAATCTATGGCGATGCGCGGCGCGATCTCGCCCCGTTCGCGGCCGCACCCGACCCGATGCCCGCGATCGAAGTCTCGCGCGCGATCCCCGGTCTCGCCGGTGCCGACTATTGGCTGCGCTTTAGGAGCCCCTCGTCCCGCCTCGGCGACATGGTCTACGCCCGCGTGCACGAGCCGCACGGCGCGGCCGATGCGCCCACCGTCATTTTCGGCCACGGCATCTGCGTCGAGTTCGACCATTGGCGCGGGCTCATCGACGAGGCCGACACGCTCTGCAAGGCCGGCTTTCGCGTCATCCGGCCCGAGGCGCCCTGGCACGGGCGGCGGGCGCCCGCCGGCTATTTCGGCGGCGAGCGGTTGATCGCGACCTATCCGGCGGGGCTGCTCGATGCCCTGTTGGGGGCGCTGCAGGAATGGGCCGTGCTCGCCGACTGGTCGCGCAAGACCTCGCGCGGCGCCCTCGCCTTCGGCGGCACCAGCCTGGGCGCGCAAATGGCGCAGCTCGCCGCCGACCGCGCCCGCGAATGGCCGCAGCGCCTGCGGCCCGACGGGCTTTTCCTCATCACCCATTGCGGGCGCATGGCGGAGGCGGCGCAGCGCGGCGAGATGGCGAAGATCGTCGGCGGCGCCGAGGAGGCAGAACGCAAAGGCTGGACACTCGAAGAGGTCGACAGCTACGCCGCGATCCTCGATCCCCGCCCGCAGCCGGCGGTGGCGCCGGACAGGATCGTCACCGTGCTCGGTCGCCGCGACGTGGTGACGCCGTTTGCAAGCGCGCTTTCCTTGATCGACGGCTGGCAGGTGCCGGGCGAGAATCGGTTCGTGTGGGACCGCGGCCATTTCTCGATCCCGATGGCGCTCATCCGCAATACCACGCCGATCGCGCGCTTTCGCGAAGCCATGCGCTGAATGGAGGCCGTCAAAATGCCGGACGCGCCGCCAAGCGCGCCCGGCAAGTATTCACGCGCCCGCGGGGAAGAGGTGAGCGGCCGGGTGAAGTTGATGGGATCGGTCTTCGGATCCGCGCTGATTGATCAGCGCCTTCCCCAAGGCGTCAGCGCCCAAATTCGTTCGTGGAAGTAATAGAAAAGCGTCTTGGTGACGATCTCGGCGAGCGCTACGCTCCCCGCCACTTTCGAGCTTCCGGTAATCACAGCGGCGACGATGAACGTGTCGAGGCTGCCGGTCGCTCGCCAACTGATGGCCTTGGCAATCGAGCGACTATGGGTCTCGGTGGCGTGAACAAACTCCTTGAGCGTCGTCTTCCTTGGCGCCCGGCTGGAATCCTTATCCAGGTTTGTAACCTCGACCATTCCGATCCCGAGCGTGTCACAGGATTCGGGATCGATCAGAATGAAGCTGCCCGTTGTCCTGTTGTCGGCATAACGATCGACCGCGACGAGCCGATCGAGCTGCACGATCGCGACTCCGATATCGTTGCCGCCCAGATGACTGACAGGCGAGGACTTGAGCGTATCGAGGTCGACAACTTCGAGCCCGTGCTCGACCGTGACATTCGTCGTTGCGGCGGCCAGTTTGAGAATATAGGAGCGGCCGGGCACAAGCGGCTGGTCGCCCAGCCAGACAAGGCGAGCGGCGAGACGATTCGTGACCGGCGCTTGCGGGCCGACTTCCGCGATTACGTCGCCTCGCGAGGCATCGATCTCGTCGGAAAATGTCAGCGTGACGGCCTGACCCGCAACCGCGCCACTAAGATCGCCATCGCTGGTGATGACCCGCTTGATTTGAGTCCGCCGTCCGGACGGCAGGATCTGCACCGGCGCCCCGGGATGAAGCTCGCCGCTCGCAATTAGCCCGCAATATCCTCGGAAATCCGGATTTGGACGGTTCACCCACTGCACCGGCATCCGGAACGGAGCGGCGGTGCGGCGGCGCGTGACCTCGACCTGTTCGAGATATTCGAGCAAAATTGGCCCGCGGTACCAGCGCATGCGCTGCGAGCGGGCGACGATGTTGTCGCCGCCGCGAGCCGCGACCGGGATGAAGACGATTTCGTCGACGTCGAGATCTTTCGCGAAGGCGCGAAACTCGGCTTCAAGCGCGGCGAATGCTGGCCGCGACCAGCCGACGAGATCCATCTTGTTGACGGCGACGACAAGGTGGCGCACGCCGAGCATTGAGACGATCAAGGCATGACGCCTGGTCTGGCGCGTCAGTCCCTCGCTCGCGCTCACCAGCAGCAGGGCGGCATCGGCGGTCGAGGCGCCCGATGCCATGTTCCGCGTGTATTGCTCATGCCCGGGCGCATCAGCGACGATGAACTTGCGGCGGGCCGTGGTGAAATACCGGTAGGCGACGTCGATGGTGATCTTCTGTTCGCGTTCAGCCGCAAGCCCATCCAGGAGGAGCGAGAAATCGCGCTCTTCCCCCTCCTTGCCGTCGTGATCGAGGGCGTCGAGTTGATCGTCTAGCAGAACCCCCGCTTCGAAAAGCAGACGGCCGATCAATGTCGACTTGCCGTGGTCGACCGAGCCGCAAACGACAAATCGCAACAGCGTCTTGCTTTGCTGCTGAGCCGGCAGGTCTTCGCGAGCGAACGTCTTGGCAAGCGGCAGCGCCGTCATCAGAAGTACCCTTCTTGTTTCTTGCGCTCCATTGCCGCCGTCCCGTCGTGATCGATGACGCGCCCGCGCCGCTCGGAGAAACGGCTTTCCGTCGTCTCGCGGATGATTTCGTCAACGGTCACGGCATGACTTTCCGTCGCGCCGGTCAGCGGATAGCAACCGAGGGTTCGAAACCGCACGGTCCGGATCTCGGGCTTTTCGCCCGGCTCCAGCGGCAAGCGATCGTCGTCGATCATGATCAGGGTTTCTCCGCGGCGAACGACCGGCCGCGGCGCCGCGAAGTAGAGCGGGACAACCGGGATCCGCTCCTGCTGGACATAGAGCCACACGTCGAGCTCGGTCCAATTCGACAGCGGAAAGACGCGGATGGTCTCGCCCTTTCGCTTGCGGACATTATAAAGATGCCACGGCTCGGCGCGCTGACGCTTGGGATCCCACCGATGTTGCGCGTTGCGAATCGAAAACACGCGCTCCTTGGCGCGCGAGCGCTCCTCGTCGCGCCGAGCGCCTCCGAGCGCGGCGTCGAAGCCGTGCTGGTCGAGCGCTTGACGCAGGGCCTGCGTCTTCATGATGTTCGTATGCAGCTCGGAGCCATGGCTGATCGGACCGACGCCGCGTGCAAGTCCATCCTGATTGACGTGCACGATGAGCTTGAGCCCAAGCTCGCCCGCGCGACAATCGCGGAACGCGATCATGTCGCGGAATTTCCAAGTCGTGTCGATATGCAGGAGGGGGAACGGCGGCTTGGCGGGATAGAAAGCCTTCATTGCCAGATGCAGGAGAACGGAGGAGTCCTTGCCGATTGAGTAGAGCAGTACCGGCTTCTCGGTCTCGGCGACGGTTTCGCGGATGATGTGAATGCTCTCAGCCTCGAGTTCGTCGAGGTGCGAGAGTCTTTGAGATCGGTCGCGTCCAGCGAGGCGTGCGAGCGTCTGCCGCACCGGGCCGAAGACCGTCGGGATCACGTTCATTGTGCCGGTTCCTTTAGCCTGGCGTGGATTGCGCGGGCTGAGCCCGCCACCCGGGCGGGATCAGGGTGAAGCCCGCACTCCTTTTTTTCTTCCCGCTCCCACCACCACCGGCCGGCACGCTCGGGCTCGCCGGGCGCCACCGCGCGGGTGCAGGGCGCGCAGCCGATCGACAGGAAACCGCGATCATGCAGCGGGTTGTAGGGGATGGCGCGATCGCGCACATGGGCGACCACCCGCTCCCGCGTCCAGTCAGACAGCGGGTTCACTTTGATAAGCCGGAAAACCTCTTCGGCCGCGGCGAACGAAATGGACGCGCGCGCATCTGATTGATCGCCGCGCAGGCCGGTAATCCACGCCGCCGCACCGGCGAGCGCGCGTCGAAGCGGCTCGACCTTGCGCGTGCCGCAGCAGGCCTGCCTCGCCTCGATCGAGGCGCGGAAGCCGTTGATGCCCTGGCGCGCTACGAGCGCTTCGAGCTTTTCGGAATCGGGATAGACGGCGCGGACGCGCCGGCCGTAGCGGCGCTCAGTCTCGGCCCAGAGTTCGTACGTCTCGGAAAAAAGGCGGCCCGTATCAAGGGTGACCACGTCGATCTCGAGTTCCTGGCCAAAAATGGCGTCCGCAATCGCCTGATCCTCGATACCGAAACTCGTCGTGAACACGATTCGGCCGCGGATCTCGCGGCGCACCGTCGCCAGGCGGCCCGCCAAATCGAGCCGTGGGAATGCGTCCAAGAGGGTCTGGACTTGGCGTTCGACAGCGTTTGTGGCTGTCACGGCTTGCCTCCTAGGCGGTTTCCACTCGTCCGGTTGACGGATTTCGTTGCGGGGCATCGTGGCGCCTTATTTCACTGTAGATAAGTGTTATTATATCATAACTCGTATATAGCATGTGATTTAGCAAAATAAAACGGAAAGAATTGCGGATGAAAACAGTAATGCGATATTTAAATGTGAATTACGGCCAAAAAAATTGCCCGCAGCAGGCGGCCCATTGGAAATCTCAGCCCGCATCGGCCGCGACCGGCGCGGCAGAGCGGAATTAATCACTTTAGGAATAAGAAGCGCGGGGTGCCGGCCGCTGCATCAACGAATTTTGCGGTCAGATCGATGGTTGCTTCGACGAAATCGGCTACCGGTTATGGACGAACCATTGGCTTCAATTTGCCCCGCTCACTTCTCTTGCGCTTCCACCGCAGTGTATTTCCGCTCCGCCGCGTCATAGACCTCGACGTGAATCACCGGGAAACTCTGCTTGAGTTTTGAGCCCGCGGTCATCGCTTCCTTCGAGGTTTCGTATCGCGTTTTCAACTTCCCATCGACCGACAACACATAGCCGTCGGTGGGGATTGCATCGGCACGAAAATTGGTCGCCTGCTTGGTAACTTCGCTCATTGGTTGTTCCTTTGTTGTGTTTTGGCCTCGGCATCCCTCAAAGCACACCCCCGCGCCGTTGGCTGGACGGCATCGAGTAGTCGGTCGGCACGATGATGTCGGTAGTCAGTGCGAGGAGAGCGACGGGATCGCTTGCCGCTGGCCTGGGCCAAATCGCGTCCCGATCCCTTGTTCGTCTAGCATAGATAAGCTCGGAATGGTGAAAAACAAGGCGCCGCTCGGCGCGTTCGCCGCTTCCGGGTCTCGCCCGGCAGGGGCATCACTCCGACATGCCCTTCATTCCGGCTTGTCGAACACCATCACCTTGGAAACGAAGGCCTTGACGTCTCGTCTGTGCGCCAGGCCGCAACTTGCGGCGAGCGCGCCAAAGTCCTCGTTTCTGTAGCTCGCATAATAGGGCTCGTGATAGTTCTGCGGAAAGAGTTCCAGGAGTCCTTCATAATCCGGCCGGTCGCCGTGCTGGAGCGAATCCACCAGGACAAGGCGGCCGCCGGGCTTCAGCACCCGGGCACATTCACGAAGCGCGATGCGGCGCACCTTCGGCGGCAATTCGTGGAACAGAAATATACTTGTCACCGCGTCCTGGCTTGCCTCGGGCAATGGCAGCGACTCGGCGTTTCCCACGGCGAGGCTCATCTTCGACCAGCGTCTCAGGTGACGCTTGGCGTATCTGAGATACGGCTCGGATAGATCGAGCCCGAGCGCCGGCAGCCGCGGCCACGCCTGTTTGAGAAAATCGAGAAAACGCCCCGTCCCGCAACCGATGTCGAGAAGGCTCAACTTGCGCTGATCCCGTCCGGCGATAACCTCATGCAGTTGCGGCAACGCCTGCCGCCGCATGGCGTTGGCCGTGCCGTTGAACAGCACTTCGACCTGGGTGTCATAGCGCTTCGCCGAATCGTCCGTCATCCAGCCGCCCGACTGGAAATGGAAATTCTGCAGATAGTAGCGGGGCCGCTTGCCGTGCGTCTCTTCGCTCAGAACTTCACTGTGCGCGTTACTCTCGCGGCGCCGGTGAATTTCGGGAAGATCCTCGAAAAAAAGCCGCGAGCGATGAAACAGCGTCAAGATCGATCCGTCATGATCGGCGGGAAGCGGGTAAATGCCGGCCTCGACATTGGCGAGATCCTGCTGAAGCAGGAGAGCCATATCCGCATAGAGCCGTCCGCGGTCAGGCACGGGCGCATGGGTGAGGGCGCGCGGCGAGACCTTTTGGCCTTCTCGCCGCCGCGTCGTCTCCGCCAACCGTCGTACCGCGAGGCTGTGCCCGATATACCAAGCGACCCGCGGCAGCTGGCTGGCGCCGTACGCGACGCGTGTGGCAAGGCGGGAGAGCGGATTACTCATGCTCTTTCAGGGTCAAGCCAAAGGATGATCCAGCATAAAGCGGGCAAGACCGGCTGAACAGGTTATATGCTGGCGGATCACCTTCCGCCCGTGCGCGGCGGCTTTGTAGGCGCACGCCGGACGAAACGCCGAAAGAACCGCGGCATGCGCTCGCGTCAATGCCGCTTCGGCCGGTCGATCTCTGTCTTTTCCGCCAGTTCGAGATAGCGCTTGTGCATTTGAAGCAATTGATCGCGGTCCCCTTGCGAGGTGGCCTCGGTCGCGGCCTTCGCGCACTCGGCGGCTATTTTTCCGTACTCTTGAGGCGTCTTGGACATGACGCCCTCCTTCTGTGAAACGAGTTTTATTCAACGAGTTTTTTTGAGCGTTGCCAAAAACCCGGGAGTCGTCAGTCAGGTTTCCGACTCAACGGAAAAAACTTGTTTCCACCCCCCCCCAAAGCAGTAGAATAAAAATTCAAGTCGGAACCAAGCACCAAGATGGATCATTGATTTCAATGCCGCGCTATTTTTTCAATCTCGGTAACGCGAACCACTCGAAAGACGACGTGGGAGAAGTGCTCGCGACATTCGAGGACGCCAAAGTTCACGCCCGAAAAGTCGCCGCCGAGCTGGGCGCGCATCAAACGGATCGGCACAATCAAGGCCTGTGGATTGGCGTTACCGACGAGCAGGGCAACGAGGTCTTTCGCATTTCATTGGACGGCAAAATAACCGGCGGCGATTGATATCAGTTTTCTTTTTCTGTTGCCGGCGCTATCGCGGCGGAGATTCGACGAATCCGGCGCGAAACCCTTCGCGATGTATCAAACTAAAAAACCCGGCGGGCTTACGCTGGGCTTTTCGAGCCATTGGTGCGTAAAACCCGATAAATGGCCACCCGCGGCCCTCGACGTCACTCAATCGATTGACGCTCTCGCGCGTCAGCGCAATCGCAATCGTATGTCGCCTTTCCGACAGTGTTACCTCGCTCTTACGGACCTCGAATTTTCCAGCGTCTGCCTAAAAAGCCCCGACGCGATTGGAGGAACGCGCCGGGGCCTCGCGTGATCGCGCCGGATGAAAGTTCGCAAGTTTACCCGGCGCGGCGCAAACCCCAATGCGGCAAGCATTCTCCAGTTCCCGAAAAATATTTTTTGGCTGCGTCGCCCTTCCGACAGACACGCGCTCGAACGTAGGAAGAGCTCCTCGCGACAATCGATGACGCCGAAGCCGAGCAGGGCAATGTTTTTACTCATTTCAGAGTCTGTTTTTACTCATTCAGCGTCAAGACATCAGCGCAAGACAAGCCTATATTGGTTTTGTTGACCGCGGAGCGCTAGTCGGAGCGCCATCTTCACCATTGCGGTTAATGGCCCCGCCGAGAGGGCGGGAGTGCCGCACTTGGATATCAAACAGCCGGATGTATCGCGACAAAACTTCTTGCTCGCATCTTTGTCCGATGGCGATTTGGCCCTTCTTCAACCTGGTTTGGTCCAGACGGAGCTGAAACAGGGCGCCTTGCTGCATGATCTGAACGACGGCATTGAAACCGTATATTTTCCGCACTCGGGGATGGCCTCGCTTCTGTCGGTCATGGAAGACGGCACGGCGATCGAAGTCGCAACCGTGGGCCGCCAAGGCGTTGTCGGCGCCATGACCGGAATCGGATTCAATCGGGCAAGCACCCGCGCCATCGTCCAGCTCCCCGGTAAGGCGTCGAAAATCTCGGCGAAACAGTTCGAGCGCGCTGTCCGGCAAAGCTCAAGCCTGAGAGAGCTGATCATTCGGCACAAGGAGGCGCTTCTCGTTCAGGTGCAGAATATCGCCGCGTGCAATTCGCTGCATAAGGTGGAGGTGCGCCTGTGCCGTTGGATTTTACAGTCGAGCGACCACATCGAGAGCGATTCAATCGACTTAACACAGGAGTTCTTGGCCGAGATGCTCGGGGTCAGCCGCACCACGGTAACGTTGGTGGCCCAGACCCTCCAAAAAGCCGGACTTATCAGTTACACGCGAGGCCGCATCAAAATCACCAATCGCGCCGGTCTGGAAAAAATGTGCTGCGAATGTTACCGCGCGACGCGGGAAAGAGTCGTTGAAATTCTTCAATCGTAAAACAAGTCACTGCACAACAGCATCGCAATATCGCGCCTGATTGATCGGCCGAGCAGGATGCCATTTCAGATCAACGTCCCGGGCTCGCACCTGACGCTTTCGCGGGAATAACCGTATCGACGTTATTTTTTTTGATTTCGTTCTTTTTTTGATTTCGTTTCAGCCAACGCTCAATCGCCTGCCTGGCGGCGAATTCCGCGAATTGCCTTGAGCCCCTTGCTTCGCCCGAATACGAAATAGACGTTGCCGGTTTGATTGTCCAACTCCATTCTTCGTTTCCGGGGCGAAGTCGAATTTCGTATTCAATCCCTTTGTATTTCATTGGGACCTCCTGGTCCCTCCACGGATTCAACAAGAAGCCAAAGTTTTGGTTCCCTCCGGCCGCGCAGCCGATTCCGCTCTCGCATCGCGGCACGATGTGAAGTTCGTTTTACCATCGCGCGGAACCGGCGCCGGTGCTGTTACGTTATGGATGCAGCGTCTATGGGAGATTGCGCCGTGAAAAGCCTCCTGATTGACGGGGCCATAAAGTTCATTCTGTTGCTTGTTATGGTCGGCCGCGTCGTATCTCCCTCGGATACCGCCGCTCCTTCGGACAAGGAGGAGTATCGTGCTGCGGATTTGCCGCAGCACGACAACGAATAGCGTTCCAGCCTTATTGAATTCACCGCCCGATGATTTTCGTCACGGCTTGATCACGCCGGGAATGTCGCGGCGCGCGTAGCGCAAGCGTACGGGCGCCGCGAACAGCGCGGACCAGTCGACCGGCAGCAGCCGCACGGCGGCGATCGCGGTTACGAACGTTGCGATCCAAACCATGCGTGCGCCGTAGCGGTCGTGCGGACCGGAGAGCACGCCGCACACGACCGCGTTGGCCAACACGCCGAGAGAGATCGTAGCCGCAAGCGGCGCGAGATCTGCGAGCTCGCGCCGGCGATGGGCGAAGAAAAGCAGAAATGGCAATAGCGCCAGCGACGCGAGCGCGACCGATTCATGCAGCAGATTCAAGTTCTCGAAATGCAAAAGGCCGTAGCGCTGCCGCGCCGTGTGGGATGCCGCGATCACTTGCGGAAACAGCCGTTCGATCACCCCATAGGTATGCCAGACCCAGTTAACGAGACCGTCGCCGGTCTTGACCATGGCAAGCTGCCGGGCGGTCGCGACGAGGGCCGTCCTCATGTGCAATACCGGATATTGCACCACGCTCTTCGCCGCGATCGCCGTCATCTCCGATCCGCCGTAAAGGAACCCGCCGATCCGGGCGAAGGCGCCGTCGGGCTCGTCGTCCCAGAGGAAATCGTCGGCGTTCGCCGGCAGGCGATCGCGATACGCGCAGAGCTTGTAGCGCTCTTCGCCCTTGCGGCAATTGTCGGCGAGGAATCGCTGCACGATGCCGTCCTGGACGAGCCGGCTGAACGGGAAGGCGATGCTGCCCGGCGTCCAGGCAAGCTGGCCGGTGACCGCCAAGTTCGCGGCCGGCACCAGCGCCGTGCCGAGCACGATGGCCAGCGCGGCGCGCCTCAGCCCGGTCCAGGGGAGGAATTCGGAGCGGTTGAACAATCGGATCGCTGCGAAAGTGGCCAGCAGGATGAGCAGCACCGCCAGCGTCGCATTGTGACTCGCGGCGGCGAAGGCCACCACGCCGGCGAGCCCGACGCGCTCCCAGCGCGCCAACGCCTCGGTGCGAAAGACCGCGGCATGGGCCGATCCCGCACGCTTGGAGCGGGCGAGCGGTTTGCCGCAAAAGACGAGGAGATAGAGCGCGAGCACCGATAGCCCGGCGAAAATATCAGGCATCAATTGTCCGACGAGCCAGGGCACGGCGGTCGCGGCCGCGAGCAACGCCACAAGCACGATGAGCGCTAGCGGCCTGCCGCCGAGCCCATGGCTCTTCAGCGTAAGCGCCACGACCCAAACCGTCAGCGCGGATTGAGCGATCACCACCGGCCAGAAATTTGCAAACGCGCCGGCGGCAAGCCATAGGCCGTAGGCCACCGAGCGGCCGGGCGCGAGCGTGCCGTCGAACGGGCGGGCGAGATAGCCGCCGGTGTCGAAAAACAGCAAGGGGAAGCCGTTCCACAACGCAGGAACGATGAGAAAGAAGACCGCCGCAGCTGCACCGGCGAGGCGAAAAACCGGTCTCGTGGCCATGGCAACCTTCAACGCCGCCCGCATGGGTTCGGTTCCTTCGCGGGAAACGGGAACCTAGAGCACCCCGCCGAGTTGCTAGCACAGTCTCGATGAAGGCGAGGCCGACAACGGAGAGTCACATGAGCGAGGCATTAATAGCCCACGTTTTCGGATTGGCGCTGGGCGGTCTTTACATTGCAGTGCTCGTCCTGAACGCGTTGGTGTACTGAGGGCGCGAAATCGCGCCAACAAGCGAAGGAAGATGCTTTTTTTCACGGTATCGGCATTTCGCCGAATTTAATCCCGCACGGGCGCTCCCGCGCCTCCTATACCAGTAGTTTTTTAATTCGGATCGGCAGCTGCCGCACTCTCTCACGCCGGTCGGGTGATAAACCGCATTTGGTGACAGCAAATTCGTTTCGGCAGTTCGTTTTCGTTCCTTTCTTTCGTATGAGGAACAAAACCATTCCGTCGAAAGTTTTAATCTTGCCCTCGGCTACGGACAAATGAAGGGCCACGAAAGCAATTTCGTCCGGCCTGTCTCCGTCGCCGAGAGCATCGGCCCGCCAGCGAGTAAGAAGGCGGCCGATTGAAGTGAACGGAGCTGAGTCGCGCCGGGCTAACAACGACCAAGGAGGACGAAATGAGCGTACACGATAAGTCAACATCGCCGGACAAGCTCTCGCGGCGCAAAGCGTTGCGCATGCTTGGCCTGACCGCCGTCGTCGGTTACAGCGTTCCGGCGGCGCTGATGGTTTCCAGCTCTGCGGCCAACGCGGAGGACCGCACCATCAGGATCCACCGCACCAGGCGGGATCGCAGCCGCCGCGTGCGGACCGACCGGTCGTTCTTCATCCGTCGCCGTCGGTCGGGTAGATTCGACAACGACTAAAACGGAACTGACGGAAGCGGACGGATTGGCGCCGCGGCGGCTAGCCGCCGCGGCGCCGCCGGGGCGGGGGACAAATGCACGCGTATATTGATATCGGTCCGACAATTACGTAGCGCTATCCAATGCGCATGACAGGCGCGGCGCTTCGACGCGCCGACAACCAGAGTGTTAGAATTGCACTGGACGCCTTGGGTTGGACGCTGGCATTCACCGGGTGTCAGGATGTGGCCGACGGCCTCGAGACCATCCTCAACGGCTGGAAGTTTCGCCGGCTCCCGCCCTCCTCCAACGCGCGGCCGTGCGCCCATGTGACCAAGATCTCGGCTGGTTACCGCTGGCGCTCCGCGCACTTCTCGAAGCCGTCGCTGTGGGACAAGCACCCCCCAACCTCCGCCATGAGCGCCATCAACGACATTCATGACGTATTTTTCGACTGGTTCCTGAAGAAGCGCCGCAATTATCTCTGCCTGCACGGCGCCGCCGTGCGGTTCGGCCACGGATTGATCTGCTTCCCCTCCACCCATCACGCCGGCAAGAGCACGCTGGGGGTCAAGCTCGCGTCGATGGGCGGAATGCTTTACTGCGACGACGTCTTGCCGATTGAGCCCCGGCACGATCACGGAATGGCCATGGGCATTGCGCCGCTTCTGCGCAAACCTTTGTCGCCCGGTCTCGGCTCGCCGTTCATTCGCTTTGTAAGCAAACGGCTCGGTCCGTCCGACAGGCGGTGGCTTTATGTGAAGCTCAAGAAAACGGAGATTGCACCGTTCGCAGAACTCGCACCGATCAAGATGCTCGTGCTCCTGCAACGCAAAAAGCGCGGCGGCGCCAAGCTTCGGCTGGTGCCGAAGAACGAGATGTTGAAGGAGATTCTCTTGCAGAATTTTGCCCATCAAGTACCGCCGGTGGCCACCCTTGACCGATTGATGCGGATCACCAAGCGCGCGGATTGCTATCGCTTGCACTACAGCCGGCTAACGGATGCGGCACGGACGATTAAAGCCGCGTTCCGGAAAAGATCCTTCGGAGCGCGTTGAATTCGGTGGTATCGATGCCAAAACGCAATACCAACCAGCGGTTCCGGCGCTCCGGCGGCATTCAGGCGCGGACCGTCGGCGGCGAAATCTTCCTGGCGGCCCCCAAGGTCAAAACGATTCATCACCTTGACCGCATGGCATCGGCGACCTGGCGCGCTTTGGCGAAGCCGAAAAGCGCCGAAGAAATCATCGAGCTATTTCAAGCGGCGTTTCCCGGCACGCCGCGGCGTAAAATCGCCAAGGACGTGGGGAACATTCTCGCCTTTCTTGCCGAAAGGAAGTTGATTGTGAGAATGAAACGACGCCGCCCCAACTAATGCGCGGACGCCGGCGTTAGACTCCGATCGCCGCCTTGATGCGTTGGCGCGTGAGCGGCAAATCGCGAATTCGTTTGCCGGTTGCATCGGCCACGGCGTTGGCGATGGCGGCGGCGGCCGGTCCCTGCCCCGTTTCGCCGGTCCCCAGGAACGGCTGTCCCGGCCGGTCGATGATATGCACCGCAATGCTTTCGGGCACGGCATTGAAGCGAAGGATCGGGTAGGTCGACCAGTCGATGCTGGTGATGCGGGTATCGTCGAAGCCGACGCTTTCATAGAGCGTCCAGCTCGCCGACTGTAGAATCGCCCCTTCCACCTGGTTGGTCACGCCGTCGGGATTGACCGCCTGTCCGCTGTCGACCGCGGCGACGGCGCGGATGAGGCGCGCGCGGCCGGTTTCGCGCTCCACCTCGATTTCGGCGGCGATCGCGCAATAGGCGGCGAGATTTTTGTAGCGTGCGAACGCAAAGCCGCGACCGCTTCCCGGCCGCTTTTGAAAGGACGCCCAGCCGAAACGATCATGGGCAAGCATGATCGCGTCCCGCCCGCGGACATCGTCGAGGTGCTTGAGGCGAAATTCGACCGGGTCCTTGCCCGCGGCTTGGGCGAGTTCATCGATGAAGCTTTCGATCGAAAAGACGTTCATGTAGGCGCCGAGCGAGCGCAACGCGGATACCCGGATCGGCATCGCCGGCAAGAAATGGTTGACCACGCGCGCGCCCGGCAGCCGGTAAAGCGGGATGGCGTTGCGATCGCCGCCGCCTTCGGGTTGCGGCATCGGCTTTGGTGTCGGCGGCGCGAAGGGCTCCGCCATGTGTTGGCCTGCGAGCAAGGCGCCGGCGCCGCCGGGGCGGGTCGAGTGGGTATTGCTCCACACTCCGTAATCCCAATCGACGATATCGCCGGCTGCATCGAGCGCGGCGGAAACTTTCGTCACCATCGCGGGGCCATACGGCTCCCAGGCATGCTCTTGCTCGCGCATCCACTGCACGCGTACCGGCCGGCCGGGCAGCGCGCGCGCGATCAGCGCCGCGTCGGCCGCGGCGTCGTCGGCGCCGTTGTGGCCGTAGCAACCGGAGCCTTCCACGTGGATGCAGCGCACTTTGTCCGGCGAGAGCCGCAGCATTTGCGCGATCGCCTGCCGGTCGGGATAGACGCCTTGGGTGTGGCTCCAGACCGTCACGTTGCCATCCTCCCAGTGCGCCACCGCACAGGACGGCCCGATGGATCCGTGCGCCTGATAGGGCCGGGTATAGGTCGCCTGCAATTTCTTGGCTGCGACAACCCCGTCTTGCCGCCGATCGAGAATGGGTATGTCCTGGCTCGCGAGCGCGGTGATGACCGACGCCAGATCGGCTGCCTTCGGCAGGCTGGGTTTTTCCGTCCATTGCGCGGCGGCGGCCAAGCGCCGCATTGCCTTGATCGCCTGGAATTCGCCCTCGGCGATGACGGCCAGGAAATTTCCGTCGCGCACGACCTTGAGCACGCCCGGCAATTTTTCGGCGGCGGCCGTATCGACGTCGGCAAGACTCGCGCCGTAACTCGGCGGCCGCACGACGCGCGCATGCACCATGCCCGGCAGTCGCAGGTCTTGCACATAGGCGGCGCCCCCGGTGACCTTGGCCGGAATGTCGACGCGCGGCATCGACCTTCCCATGATCGCGAACGAAGCCGGCTCTTTCAGCGGCGATCGCGATTGCGCTTCGACGTGCAGCAGATTGTCCGCCACCAGCTCGCCATAGCCGAGCTTGCGGCCGTCGGCGGCGATCACCGCGCCATCTCGTGTTTTGAGCGTCGCTTCGGCGACATCAAGACGCCGCGCCGCTTCGAGCAAGAGAATCGCCCGCGCTTGTGCCGCCGCGTGCATGATCGCGGTGCCGCTGTCCTGCATCGAATGACTGCCGGCGGTGAAGCCTTCGTTGGCGGTGCGCGCCGTGTCGGCGGTGATCAGCGTGAGCGAAGCGAACGGCGCGTCGAGCTGTTCGGCGGCGACCTGCAGGAGCGCCGTCTTGATGCCCTGCCCGAGCTCGACCTTGCCGGTGAAGATCGTGACGCGTCCGTCGGCGTCGATGCGAATCCAGGAATCGAGGAGCGGATATTCCTTGAGGCTGCCGGGCAGCGCGGGCTTATCGTCCTGCGACGTGTCCGCTTGCGCGAGCGCGCGCGCAACCGACGAGAAGCTCACGACCAGCGCGCCGGTGCCGGCAAGCACGCTACGCCGCGTGGGGAGCGCGCGTTCCATCATGGGGCCCTCGGCGCTGTGCCGAGCGCCGCGATTCGCATCAACTCGGCGGCGCGCCGCACCGCGCGAAGAATGCGCATATGCGTTCCGCAACGGCAGAGATTGGGCTCGAGCGCGGCGCGGATTTCGCCGTCCGACGGGTGCGGGTTCTTTTGCAACAGCGATTCCGCGCGCATCATCATTCCGGCGATGCAATAGCCGCATTGCGCCGCCTGCTCCTCGATGAAGGCGCGCTGCAAAGGACCCGGATTATCGATCGACCCGAGGCCCTCGACCGTCGTGATCTCCCTGTCCTGCACGACGAGCAGCGGCGTGAGGCAGGAAAAAACCGCCTCGTTATCGACCATCACCGTGCAGGCGCCGCACTGGCCGAGGCCGCAGCCGAACTTGGCGCCGTTCAACGCCAGATCGTTCCGCAGCACGTAAAGGAGCGGCGTGTCAGGGTCGGACTCGACCTCGTGCTCGCGCCCGTTGACCTTGATCTTCATGGCTCCTCGCCCCGGTTGAGCGTCGCCTGCGCGGGATCGATGCCGTGGGCCGGATAGACGGACGACGGACGGCCGCCGCTCTTCGCGTCGCGCACCTCCTTGTCGAGATTTGCCCAGGCGGGTTTGTCGCTGAAGCGCGAGCGCACATAGGAAAGAAGTGCCACGAGCTGCTGATCGCTGAGCGAGCCGGCAAAGCCCGGCATGACCGGACTGCGCGCGCCGTCCGCCGGCGGCAATCCCCACAGCACCACATTGATCACGTTATCCGGATTGGGACCGCTCGGCCCCGTGCTCAGCGCCAAGTTGACGCCGCCGAACGGAAGACCTCGATCGCCCTCGTGGCAGGAAGCGCAAGCCGCATAGAAAATATTTTCGCCGGAAGCTTCCGTGCCCACGATCGATTGACCGGTTGGATTTCGCGTGTTGGCGATTAACGCTTCCGCCGCGCGCCGGCGTTCGGCGCTGACCTCGCCGGCAATGCTTGCGACGTAGGTCGCGATCGCTTTCATGTCGGCGTCGGGAATCGCCGCGAGATTATCGACCACGGCCGCCATGGGTCCGCGGGCGACGCCGTGCGCATCGTGCCAGCCGTTCGTGAGATAAAACCGCAGGCTGTCGGCGTCCCACGGCACCGGCGCGGGTGAGGCTTCGTTCAGCGCGTAGGCATTCCAACCTTCGACCTCTCCACCCGCGAAGCGCTCGCTCGCCTTCTCGGCGCCCAGCCGATTGCGCGGCGTATGGCAGGCGCCACAATGCGCCAGACCCTCGGCAAGATAAGCGCCGCGGTTCCACGCCTCACTCTGCGCCGGGTTTTGCTGATACGAGCCTTGCCGCAGGAACAAAATCTTCCAGCCGGCGAGCAGCATGCGTACGTTCAGCGGAAAGGCAACCTCGTTCGCCGACGGCGTCGCGCTGACGGGCTCGCGCGTCATGAAAAACGCGTAGAGCGCGCGCGCGTCGTCGCGCGTGAGCAGTCGGAAGTGATCGTAGGGAAAGGCGGGATAAAGATGCCTGCCGGCGCGGTCCACGCCCTCGGCGAGCGCGCGGCGGAAAGCTTCCTCCGGCCATCGGCCGATGCCGGTCACTGGATCGGGGGTGATGTTCGTCGAATAGATCGTTCCGAACGGGGTCGGCAGCGCGCGTCCGCCGACAAAGGCGCGTCCGCCGGGCGCGGTGTGACAGGTGGAGCAGTTGCCGGCGGCGGCGAGTTGCGCGCCACGCCGCACAAGAGCGGGATCGAAGCCGCTGGCGCTGGGTGGAGAGACGGGATCGATCGGAGCGCGCCAGGCGATGGCGACGAATCCCAGCGTCACGGCAAGGCAAAGACCGATAATGGCCAGGAACGTCTTGAAGGCTGTCATGAAGCCCGCCCCGCCGGCTGGGATGCGACGGCCCGAATCAACCTTTTGTCGGCAAGGAGGTTCCCGCGCGGTTCGACGCGCATCCGGCGATCATTGATGCCGCTGCACGCACGGTTGCCAAACGCAAATCGTGCTCGATTGATCAATCAAGCCGGCTATTTCAATGAAGGCGCAGGCGACGCTCTCGCCCTCGCTGGTTGTTGTATCGTGCGATCGCGGCCGTCCGTTAGAAACAGGAAGCGTGTCTCGCCTCCGCGCGCGATCGCGATGATATGGCTACCGACATTCTCGTACGCACGAGCCGGTCAACCGCATCGCCCGCTTCCGAATACGAAGTCGAGCGTCTTTTGATAGGCGCGATTGAGCAGCTCGCCGCGAACGAACGCTTCCGTATGAACGACCTTCCGTCCTTTCGCCATGGGGCGTTTTCTCTCTCATGCGTCTCTCGTCGTCATTGTGATTGGGTTGTCGTGGCCCTCCGTCGAGTATCCGACATAAGCGCGAAAATTCTCCGCCAAAAAATATTTCGTGGAACTTCTGATCGAGCGACGCATTGCCTTCGCGGCGTGCCGGGAATGCACCCCCCTCATCCCCGCAACGCGCCGGCACGCCAAGCCCCGGCGCGTCCGTTCGCGTCCGGGGCTTTCCTTGAGTGGAGGAAGGCGCAACGAGAAGGCGGACGCAATGCGGAGACGATGGATTGGATCCGGGTCGGTGTTGGCGTTCCTGGTTCTCATTGACGCTTCCGCCGGCGCGCACGACAGCTGGATTTCCAGCTGGGCGTTTAAAAATCACGCAAACGAGTGGTGCTGCGGCGAGATCGATTGCGCCGTCGTTCCCGAAAGCGGCGTGCATCCCAACGGGGTCGGCTACGAGTTGATCTTCAACAACACCGAAGTCGTTCCCTACGACGAAGCTCTGCCGAGCATGGATGGTCGGTACTGGCGCTGCCAACGGCCGGACGGTTCGCGCCGCTGCTTTTTCGCCCCGCGCCCGAGTACTTGATGGCAATCCTCGACGGGGCCATGCTTATGGGTGGTACGAAGTGCGTCTGAGGATCGAGCCGATGCGGTCAGCAATCGTTTGCGCCCTTGCCATCGCATTCGCCGCAGCCGGCGCAAATGCGGCATGGGCTGAGATTCTCATCACGGTCGACAAGAGCGCACAGCGAATGACCGTAGCCCGCGATGGCCAGCCGCTTTACAGCTGGCCGGTCTCCACCGGACGCAGCGGCTACGCCACGCCATCGGGCTCCTACACGGCGTTCCGCATGGAGGCCGACCACTATTCCGTGGAATGGGATGACGCGCCGATGCCGCATTCGATCTTCTTCACCAAGATCGGCCATGCCATTCACGGCTCATACGACACCAAGAATCTCGGAAAGCCCGTAAGCCATGGCTGCGTTCGCATTTCGCCCGACAACGCAACAACCTTGTTCGCCCTGGTGGAGCGAGAAGGCGTTACCAAAACGAAGGTGGTATTGACCGGCAGCGAGCAAGTGGCGCTTGCACGGCGGGGCAACACGCCGCGGGAGCGCGACAACGTATACGGCTCACGATCGCCGAGATCCTTCGGCCCGAATGCGGAATATCCGCAAGCCGATTACGCTCAGCCGCGCTATGGAAACCCCGCTTACGGTTATGGCCGGCCGCAATATGTTGAACCGCAATATCGCCAACCGATTTATCGATACCCGCCCGGCTATGGCTATGGCACCGACTGAGGAAAAGCAGCCGGCAAAAGGCATGCGGTGGCTGGTACAACGGTCCTAAATCGCGAAATTCTCCGTGACCGCCGTCATGCAAGAGCGGATGCGCGATCTCGGGTCTCACAATTTCGGACTCAATGATTCTCCTCGCGGCTGGTTCCCGAGCCTTGGCGGATATGGAACGGGCAAAAGTGAAGAACTTGATATCGTTGCGGCGCGCCGGATAACCGGCGCAATCGGAACGATAGTTGTCACTTTCCGCGCGTCAGTGTGATGGAAGCGCCAACCAGCTGGCCGCCTGGCGGCGCGGTCGCCACAACCGATTGCCGGTCTCCCTGCGTGGTCAGCGATAAGTTGGCCGAGAAGGAGGGGGAAGTTACGACAACCTCAAATTTGCCCGTTCTGGCGCTGCCGGAGAGCGTCCCGCTGATATTGCGACTCGCCTCGCTCCACATTCCCGACAGCTGGCCGCCTTGATGGGTGACGTCGCTGGTGAGGTCGAACCGATAGCTGTCGCTCGCGCAGCGCAGGTCTTGCTGCAGGCCATTCCCTTCGGCGCTAACCGAATATTTTGCCCGGCAGCGGATGCGTTCCCTCGTTCCGTTGCCCAGCGAGATGGAGCCGCCGCCCGCCCAGTTGCCCGCCAGTCCTGTAAACGGCCCCGTTTCGGCACGAGCGCCGGAAGCCAACAACGCGATCGAGATCGCTACGCAAAGTCCCTGAATGCAGGATCGTTTCGACGCGGCCGAGCCGAATAAATTTTCCATGATTTCCATTCCCAACATGCGGGCGGCACTTGGTAACGCTTCTCGACCCGAAAACGTTGCATGGGGGTCGCAAAAATCCGGGCACCAAATACCTGTCAGATCAAAAAGTTCCCAGGCACTGAAAGGCCGAGGCGTATTAGCGAGGAACGCCAAAGCGACTTCGGCGTTATTCGGCAGCCATCTTCGGCGCGAACTCGAAGAGAATAATCCATGCTTACCATTGCGACGATCATCTTGATGATTCCGCTGATCGCGGCGCTAGATACTTATGACGAATTGCGCAATCGCAGGAATGGTTTGTTCGAGCGTCGCCAAAATATTCGCAAGAAGACCCGGCGAAGCGGCCGCAAGCCCAAGCGTTAGCCGGGTGCGATATTCCGGCTGTTTCAATCGCTAACGGGCGTCCGCAACGTAACAGAATGGATTGCGCGACATGCATTTTGCGCGCGCATCCCCGCGGTCCTTGCCGGTTTCGGTGCAGGAGGTGCGGGAAAGCGGGATCAAAACCGGGCAGGAGACCTCGAACTTGTAGCCGACAAGATCCTTCCACGCCCGCTTTACGCGTTGGGTGATGGTCTCGGACTTTCGCTTCTCTTCGACAAACTGGACGGACGAAAGGTCGCCGCTGCGGGAGAGTCCGGCCGGCGCGGCGACACCCGTCCCGGCATTGCCGCTTACCGCAATCAGAACCAGGCTCAGGAATGCGAGGTAGCGCATGATCCGTCTCCTCCAATACAAAATACGCCAACAACAATCTTCTGTTCGCGCGCATGCGGGCCGCGTGCAAACAGCAACGGGCGATGGCTACAACAACGGCGACGGTGAAAGGTTCCTTGGGAACTCTTACGCAAGCGCCGCGTTGGAAAGCGCCAAATGTTCACGCTCGACAGCCGTGCGGTCTGCGCGAGTTCATTCGACCAATAAAATGCCGGCACTTCATGACGGCATGACAGTGCGGCTGATCCCAAGGAGGGTTTCAATTATGACTCGGACAGGCATTTCAATCTTGACGATAATGGCTGTGGTGCTCGGCGCGGCGGAATTCGCATTTGCCCAAGGCCAAACGTCGCCGCAACCGGCGACGAAACCGGCGCCCGCGCCGACAATAAAAGTTGAAGACGTCTCGAAATGGACCCAAAAGCAGTGGGACGCGGCGAAGGCGAAATGGTCCAAGGAGAAGGTAAAGTGGGCCGATTGCCAAAAACAGGCGGATGTAAAAAAGCTCGCGGGCCGGGAAAGCTGGTCGTTTCTGTATACCTGCATGACGAAGTAGCGTCTCGACCCAGAGCCTCTCTGGATCGATTGAGACGTCCGCCGTCGGCACATGGCGCAAGCGTCGCCTGATCCGGCTGGCGCTCCCTAGGGGACTCGAACCCCTGTTTTCGCCGTGAGAGGGCGACGTCCTGGGCCGCTAGACGAAGGGAGCTTTGGCGGCTTGCCGCAAGAAGCCTTAGCCCCGAACGAGGACGATGATCAAGCCGGGCTCACGCCGTCTGCCTTCACGGCGTCGGCTTGATGACGAAGCGGCCCTTGGGCTGCAGCGTTTCGAGGTCGTAAATCAAAACCTCGACCTGGCCGGCGTTTTCGACCGTGACCACGAGCCGGCTGCCGGCGGCCGAGGTCGATATCACCCGCGCGCCGCGGGCGAGATTGAGCGTTTCCTCGATCGGCGGGCGGGCTCTTTCCGCGCTCGCGTAAAGGCGGTAGGCGATCACGCCGAACACCGCGAGAAAGCCCGCCGCCATGACCAGCAATGAGCCGAACATCAGCCGCCGCACGCGGAGCACAACGCGCGCTTGCGCGGGGCTGAGATCGTCGCCGTCGGAAGGATTCATCGGGTAATTGCAAATGACAAAGACGCGCGGCGAGAAGCGCATGACCGAGGCGATCGTTGGCGCGGACGAGGCGGGAGGCCGGCTCGATCGTTTTCTCGCATCGAAGTTTTCCGAGTGGAGCCGGACGCGGCTGAAGCGGCTGATCCTCGACGGCAGGGTGCGCGCGGGCGGCCGCACGATAAGTGACCCCGAATATCGGGTCAAACCGTCCGAGCATATCGAGCTTTCCGTGCCGCCCGCGGCGCCCGCCCGCCCAGCCGGCGAGCACATTCCGCTCGCCATCGTCTACGAGGACGCGGAGTTGATCGTGATCGACAAACCCGCCGGCCTCGTCGTGCATCCCGCCGCCGGCAACCGCACCGGAACGCTGGTCAACGCGCTGATTGCGCACTGCGGCGCGAGTCTTTCCGGCATCGGCGGCGAGAAGCGGCCCGGCATCGTGCACCGGCTCGACAAGGACACCAGCGGCTTGCTGGTCGTCGCCAAGACCGACCGCGCCCACCGCGCGCTCGCGGCGCAATTCGCCGATCACGGACGCCAGGGCGGGCTCGAGCGCGGCTATCTCGCCCTCGTCTGGGGCGTTCCCGACCCGCGCGCGGGCACGGTCGACAAGCCGATCGGCCGCGATCCGAAATCGCGGGTGAAAATGACCGTGCGCGCCGGCGGCCGCCGCGCGCTCACGCGCTACGAAACGCGCGCGGTCTATCGCGACGCCAAGGGAAAGCCGGTCGCAAGCCTGGTCGAATGCCGGCTGGAGACCGGCCGCACGCACCAGATCCGCGTGCATCTTGCCAAGATCGGACATCCGCTGCTCGGCGATACCGTCTATAGTGCCGGCTTCCGCACCCGCGCCACGCTTCTATCCACAAAAGCAAGGCGTGCTTTGGATCGCCTGCAGCGGCAGGCGCTTCATGCATACCTGCTAGGATTCGTGCATCCCGCCAGCGGAAAGACGCTCAGATTCGAGCAAAATCCGCCGCCGGACTTTGCCTTATTGCTAAGCGCTTTCACGTCCAAGTGATTTCGCGGCCTTGGCGCTGCCGCAGGCGGAACCTATATGTGTCAGTTGCGGTTGGCTCGATAGAGCAGCCGTTTGTGGCCCGCCGATCCTGGGGGCCCAGAAAAGGAGGCCGCTTTGGCCCGTAAGACTACGTCTCTTCCCGCCTTCACCACCGAAGGCGGACTTTCGCGCTACCTCGAAGAAATCCGGCGGTTCCCGATGCTGGAGCCGCAGGAAGAATTCATGCTCGCCAAGCGCTGGCGTGAACACGGCGATCGCGACGCCGCGCATAAACTCGTCACCTCGCATCTAAGGCTCGTGGCCAAGATTGCAATGGGCTATCGCGGCTATGGCCTGCCCATCGGCGAGGTCATTTCCGAGGGCAATGTCGGTCTGATGCAGGCGGTCAAGCGCTTCGAGCCCGACAAGGGCTTTCGGCTCGCGACCTACGCCATGTGGTGGATCAAGGCTTCGATCCAGGAATACATCCTGCGTTCGTGGTCGCTCGTGAAGATGGGCACCACCGCCGCGCAAAAACGTCTGTTCTTCAACCTGCGCAAGGCCAAGAGCCGTCTTTCCGCGCTCGAGGAAGGCGACCTCAAGCCGGAGCAGGTGAAGTCGATCGCGACCCGTCTCGGTGTCACCGAGAAGGACGTCATCGACATGAACCGTCGGCTTGCCGGGGACTCCTCCCTCAACTCGCCGATCCGCGCCGACGCCGATTCGGGCGAATGGCAGGACTGGCTCGTCGACGAGCGCACCGACCAGGAAACGAAGCTGGTCGAAAGCCAGGAAATGGAAAACCGCCGCAAGGCGCTGGGGCAGGCGCTCGACGTGCTCACCGACCGCGAGCGGCGCATCTTCGAGGCGCGCCGGCTTTCCGACGATCCGATCACGCTCGAGGAACTCGCCGCCGAGTTCGGCGTCTCGCGCGAGCGCGTGCGCCAGATCGAGGTGCGCGCTTTCGAAAAGGTGCAGCAGGCGGTGGTGAACCGCATGCGCCAGATCGAGGCGCCGGCGGCGCTGCCCGCGCATTAGAGCATGATCCCGAAAAAGCCTGCCCCGGACTTGATCCGGGGTGGAAACCGGTTTTCGGAAATGATCGTGCTCCAGTAAAGTGTTTGGCGCGCGCCGATTAACCCTCAAGCGATCATGTTCTAATACGAGCGGCGCAGCTTCAACCGCCCTGCCCCCACGCCGTCAATGCATCGCTGATCGCGCGCTCGCCCGGCGTGCCCTTCTCGAAGGCGAGCACGCCGCGGCGGCCATTACTGTAGAAAAACGCGATGTCGAACCACGGCCGCTCGCGCAACAACTGCACATTCTGCTCGAGCTGCGTGTCGGGGAGCGCGAATAGAACGTCGCCTTCCTTGATTTTTTCGGGCTCGCTCAAGACGAGCACCGACCCGTTCGCCGCCTCCGCGTTCTTGGCGCGCATGCCGCGCACGCTGGCAATCCCGCCGAACGGATCGCCCGGAGTGCTGAACTGAATTTCGAGCGTGTGGCTCGCCGGGAACGACACATCCATGTTGCGACGGAGAAGCACACTGACGTTCATTTTGCGGTCGGGAATTTCGATCACGACGCGAAGGGCGAGATCCGGCGCGCGCCCGGGACCGACGCTGACCGTCTCGGTCCGCCACACCGCCGTGCCCGGAAAGTTCTGAAACTGCTGCGCCCCGCCGGGGTTCTCCTCGTACAGCGTCGCCACCTGGCTGATACCGGGCGCCGATCCGGCCGGCGGCGCGATCGGGGCGGTCGAACGCGCCGGCGCACTGCTCTGCGGCGAAACCCGGTCGCTCGCCTTGGGCCGGTCCGCGTCAACGGCGACTTGCGATCCGGGCCCGACCCCGAGCAGCGCCAGCACGCGGTCGCGGTGCATGTAAGCGAGCAGGCCCGCGACCGCGAAAAGAAGCGCGACGAGCCCGCCGACCAGGAGCTTCGCGCGCAAACCTCGTTGTCCTTCCGCGCGCGGCCGAGCGCCGGGCGGCGATTGCAGTCGGCGCCCACGCGGGCCGGGAGCGAAATCGCCGGGCGAAATCTTGCCGTGGTCGGCGCGATCCGGCGCCATGCGCGGCGCATCCAACCGGTGCTCGGATTCCTCCAGCGGATAGTCGACGTTCTCGCGCGCGCCGTGCATCCCGCCGGCACGGGCGGAAGGCGGAGGAACCGGATAGGGCTCGCGTTGCGGCCGGCCGCCACTCGTCGCCTCTGCATCTCTTTCGCGCGGAGGCATGGCACGCGCCTGCGGAACGCGCGGCGGCCGATCGAAATCGTGCGGCGGCGGCATCCCTGCCCGCGCGGCGGCCGAAACGGCCAAGCGCGGCTCCGCCGCCCCCATCGCCGAGGCGCGCGGCGGCGGTACCGGACGCGGTTGCCCCGCGGCGGGGGCCGGTTCGCGCGCAACCGCGGGCGCGGTCGGGCGCGGAGCGGCGGAAGGAGGGCGGCTGCGCGCCGCCTCCGGATTGGCTTGCGCCGCCTGCGTCTCGACCTTGCGGATCGCATCCTCGAGCGCGAGCCGCTCGCGCGTAATCTCGGGATCGGCGAGCGGCGGATTGACCGCGCGAAGCTGATTGAGCAACGCCTGCCGCGCGCGGTCATAGATCGCGCGGCGCGCTTCGCCGGTATTGCGCTCCAAGCCGCCGATCGCCCGTGCCAGTAACGGCTGGTAATCCGTCATTCCGAAGACCTCATCCGGTACTCATCCTGGCTCAGGATTGGAACGGATTTTGGACGAGGATCGTATCGTCGCGCTCCGGACTCGTCGATAGCAGCGCGACCGGGCAATTGATGAGTTCTTCGACCCGGCGCACGTATTTTTCCGCAGCCAGAGGGAGTTGCTGCCATGTTCTCACCCCGTGAGTCGAAGTTTTCCACCCCTCGATGTCCTCGTAAACGGGCTCCAACCGCGCCTGTGCCGCCTGGCTTGCCGGCAAATGGCCGATTTCGCGCCCGTCGAGCCGATAACCGGTGCAGATTTTGATCGAATCGAAGCCATCGAGCACATCGAGTTTGGTGAAGGCGATGCCGTCGATGCCAGCGGTCAGCACGGTCTGGCGCACGAGTGCGGCGTCGAACCAGCCGCAACGGCGCGGACGGCCGGTGACGACGCCGAATTCCTTTCCGCGCTCGCCCAAGAGCTTTCCGGTCTTGTCCTTGAGCTCGGTCGGAAACGGCCCTTCGCCGACGCGGGTCGTATAGGCCTTGGCGATACCCAGCACGTAATGGATCGCGCGCGGACCGAGCCCCGAGCCGGTCGCCGCCTGCGCCGCCACCGTGTTCGAGGAGGTGACGAAGGGATAGGTGCCGTGATCGACGTCAAGCATGATTCCCTGCGCGCCCTCGAACAGGATACGACTGTTCTTGCGACGATGCTCCTCCAAGAGCGCCCATACCCGGTCCATGAAGGGCAGAACCTTTGGGGCGACCGAGGCCAGTTCCTCGCGCACGCCCGTCGGCGCGACTTCCGCCAGCCCGAGACCGCGGCGAAGCGCGTTGTGGTGCGCGAGTAGGCGCTCGATCTTGTTTTCCATTGCGGCGGGCTCGGAGAGATCCATGAGCCGGATCGCGCGGCGGCCGACCTTGTCTTCATAGGCGGGGCCGATGCCCCGGCCGGTCGTGCCGATCCGCAAGCCCACGGCGCTTTCGCGCGCGACGTCGAGTTCGCGATGCAACGAAAGGATGAGCGCGCAATTGTCGGCGATGCGCAGATTGTCCGGCGTGATCGCAATGCCCTGCGCCGTGAGCTTCTCGACCTCGGCGACGAAGGCGTGCGGATCGAGCACGACGCCGTTGCCGATGACCGATAGCTTGCCGGGCCGCACGATGCCCGAAGGCAACAACGAGAGCTTGTAGGTGACGCCGTCGATGACGAGAGTATGGCCGGCATTATGGCCGCCTTGAAAGCGCACCACCACGTCCGCCTGCTCGCTCAGCCAGTCGACAATCTTGCCTTTGCCCTCATCGCCCCACTGGGCCCCGACCACCACGACGTTCGGCATCGCGCCTCTCCTTCATGGATGCCGACACAAAAAGCCCCGGCACGTAGAGCCAGGGTTTCTTCTCGTACCGGATACCGTGGCGAGTGACAAGAAGCCTTGCCGCGCGAACACCTTAGCCGGGCCTGACCAGGTTGTGAACAAATCCGCCCTTGCGATTCTAACGCTTGATGTCGATCTTCCAGGTATGACGGCATTACCGGCAGCAACGGCGCTTGGCCCCGCGACCCTGCGGGTGGCGGACGAAGGGCGCGCGCTTGCCCTTTACCGCGATCTGATCGGGCTCGAGGTCATCGAACGCACGAACGGCACAATCGCCCTCGGCGCCGGCGGCAAGCCTTTTCTATATCTCGACGTGGTGCCCGGCACCATGCCCCGTCCGCCTCACACAACCGGCCTTTACCACGTGGCGATCCTGCTCCCCGACCGTGCCGCACTGGGACAGGCGATCGCCCGCCTGACGGGCGCGGGCGTTAAGCTTGGTGCCGCCGACCACAAGGTCAGCGAGGCGATTTACCTCTGGGACGCCGATAACAACGGGCTTGAAATCTATCGCGACCGGCCGCGCGCCGAGTGGCAGTGGAACGACGGCCTCGTCACCATGGGAAACGCACCGCTCGATTTCGCCGGCCTTCTCGCCGAGGCCGCGCGAAGTCCCGCGAGCACGCACGTTCCCGCCGGCAGCCGCATCGGCCACGTCCATCTGCAGGTCGGCGACATCGAGGAAGCCGAGCGGTTCTATTGCGGCATCCTCGGCTTCGAGCGAACGGCGGAATGGCGCGGCGCCCTGTTTGTTTCCGCCGGCGGCTATCACCACCGTCTCGGATTGAACGTCTGGGAAAGCAAGAACGGCCCGCCTCCTCCCCAGACCGCCGCCGGCCTCGAGCAATTCGTGATCGAATTACCGGGCGAGCTGGATGTTGCGGCGGTGCGCGCACGCATCGAAATCGCCGGCGTTCCGGTCGAAAAGAGCGACGGGGCGTTCGTCGTCCGTGACCCCTGGCAAACGGCGATCCGCATGGCTCCCATGCGCACGAGCGGTTGATCGAAAGGACGGCAATGCCCTGGAACCGCGCCACCGGCGGCGACCACGTGCGCCGCCGCCGCCCGGCCGGTCTAGAATTTCAGCGGCTTCGCCGATTGCACCTGCGGCAGCGCCTGCACCTTGGCGAGCACCTCCGGCGGAATATCGCCGTCGACCTCGATCAGCGCAACGGCGTTGCCGCCCGGGGCCTCGCGGCCGACGTGGAAGGTCGCGATATTGATGCCGGCGTCGCCGAGCGTCGAGGAGAACTTGCCGATGAAGCCGGGCTTGTCGAGATTGGTGATGTAGATCATCGAGGGACCGAACTCGGCATCCATGCGGATGCCCTTGATGTTGACGATGCGCGGCCGTCCGTCGGCGAACACGGTGCCGGAGACCGCGCGTGATTGCTTCTCGGTAACCACCGTCACGGTGATCAGGCTCTCGTAGTCGCCTTCGGCCTCGCGCGTGGTCTCCTCGACCACGATGCCGCGCTCCTTGGCGATGATCGGGGCGGAGACCACGTTGATGTCCTGCAGCATGGGGCGCAGCAAGCCGGCGACGGCGGCGGAAGTGAGTGCCTTCGTCTTCATCTGCGCGACCGTGCCCTCGTAGATGAGGTGCACTTCCTTGATGCCGGTCTCGGTGAGCTGGCCGGCGAAGGATCCGAGTTTTTCGGCGAGCGCGATAAAGGGCTTGAGCCGCGGCGCCTCTTCCGCCGTGATCGAGGGGAAGTTCACCGCGTTCGAGATCGCGCCGCGCAAGAGATAATCCGACATTTGTTCGGCGACCTGCAGCGCCACGTTTTCTTGCGCCTCGTTGGTGGCGGCGCCCAGATGCGGCGTGCAGATGACGTTCGGATGCCCGAACAGCGGATTTTCCGTCGCCGGCTCGGTCGTGAACACGTCGAAGGCCGCCCCCGCGACATGGCCGGAATCGAGCGCCGCCCGCAACGCCGCCTCATCAACGAGCCCGCCGCGCGCGCAATTGATGATGCGTACGCCCTTGCGGACCCTGGCAAGCGCCTTGGCGTCAAGAATGTTCTTGGTTTTTTCGGTGAGCGGCGCGTGCAGCGTGATGAAGTCGGCGCGCCGCAACAGCTCCTCCAGCTCGACCTTTTCCACGCCGAGATCGGCCGCCCGCTCCGGCGACAGAAACGGATCGTAGGCGACCACCTTCATGCGCAGGCCGAGCGCACGGTCGGCGACGATCGCGCCGATATTGCCGCAGCCGATGATGCCGAGCGTCTTGCCGGTGATCTCGACGCCCATGAAGCGGTTCTTTTCCCACTTGCCGGCCTGGGTCGAGGCGTCGGCCTGCGGGATCTGGCGCGCGAGCGAAAGCATCAGCGTGACAGCGTGCTCGGCGGTGGTGATCGAGTTGCCGAACGGCGTGTTCATCACGATGATGCCCTTTGCCGTGGCGGCCGGAATGTCGACGTTGTCGACCCCGATGCCGGCGCGGCCGACGACCTTGAGCTTCCTCGCGCGGTCGAGAATTTTCGACGTCACCTTGGTGGCCGAGCGCACCGCGAGGCCGTCGAAGCCTTCGATGACCTCGGCGAGCTTGTCCTTGTCCTTGCCGAGGTTCGGCTGAAAGTCGACCTCGACGCCGCGGTCCTTGAAGATCTGGACGGCGGCGGGCGAAAGCGCGTCGGAAATGAGAACCCGGGGTGCCATGGGGCCTCCCTCACGCGGCCTTGGCGAGCGAGGTCTTGGCCTCGCTGAACGCCCAGTCGAGCCAAGGCAACAACGCCTCAATGTCCGAAGTTTCCACCGTCGCGCCCGCCCACACGCGAATGTGCGGCGGCGCGTCGCGATGGCCGGCGACGTCGTAGGCCGCGTGCTCCTTCTCGAGCGCGCCCGCCATCGCCTTGATGAAGGCGACCTGGCCGTCGGCGGAAAGCGCCTTCACGGCGGGATCGACGACCGCGACGCAGACCGAGGTGTTGGAGCGGGTGTTCTTGTCGCGGGCGAGAAACTCGGCCCACGGCGTCTTCTCGACCCAGGCTGCAATCGTCGCAAGGTTGGCGTCGGCGCGCTGCATCAGCGCCGGCTGGCCGCCGATCGACTTTGCCCATTCGAGCGCGTCGAGATAATCTTCGACACAGAGCATCGACGGCGTGTTGATGGTCTCGCCCTCGAAGATCGCCTCGTTGAGCTTGCCGCCCTTGGTCATGCGGAAGAGCTTCGGCAACGGCCAGGTGGGCGTATAGGTTTGAACTCGCTCCACCGCGCGCGGCGAGAGGATGAGCATGCCGTGCCCGGCCTCGCCGCCCAAGACCTTCTGCCAGGAGAAGGTCACCACATCGAGCTTGTCGAAGGGAAGCGATTGCGCGAAGGCGGCCGAGGTGGCGTCGCAAATCGTCAGCCCCGCGCGATCGGCCGCAATCCACTCGCCATTCGGCACGCGCACGCCGGATGTGGTGCCGTTCCAGGTGAAAACCACGTCGCGCGAAAAATCGACTTGCGCCAGATCCGGCAGCTCGCCATAGGGCGCTTTCAAGACGCGCGCGTCCTTGAGTTTGAGCTGCTTCACGACGTCCGTGACCCAGCCTTCACCGAAGCTCTCCCAGCTGAGCACGTCGACGCCGCGCGCGCCGAGCAGCGACCACAACGCCATTTCCACCGCGCCGGTGTCGGAGGCGGGCACGACGCCGATACGGAAGCCTGCCGGAACGCTCAGAAGTTCGCGCGTCAGATCGATCGCGCGCTGCAAGCGCGCCTTGCCCGGCTTCGAGCGATGCGAGCGTCCGACGAGGGCATGCTTGAGATTTTCGAGATTCCAGCCGGGGCGCTTCGCGCAGGGGCCGGACGAAAAATGCGGCACAAGCGGCCGCACATTGGGCTTGTTGGCCATGGCTTCTATCCTTCCAGATAGCCGCCCCTCGGTGGGGAGGGGTGTCCCACGGATGGGATTGGCGGAAGAAGCGGGCCCCGTCAAGTGCGGCGCCGAATCCCTGTGATTGTCACCGCGCCTGGAATGCAACGGTTAGGCGGTTCCAAAACAAAACGGCGCGGGAAATTCCCGCGCCGTCGTTTCGAGAGCGCCGTTCGCTCAGTATTTGCGGATGAGCGGCGGCTCGTAGGACGGGAAGAAATTTTCGGCGAACATCCAGCGCACGCCGAGCTTGATGTCGTTCGAGGTGACGTGTTTAAACAAGATCGGATTGAAGGTCGCGTTCGTTCCATCAAACCCGATCAGATCGTTGGTCGCACCGTTGCCGAGGCTGACGAAGCGATAGGCCAATTCGACGGTGAAATTCGGCGTGACCTGGTAGGCGAGACCCGCATGCAGCGCCCACGCGAAGTTCCATCGCGAATTGCTATCCGAAAAACCGATCGCGGTGTTAACGATGTTGGTGTCGGTGAAATTTCCGATCGTCAAGCGATCGAAGCCGACGCCGGCGCCGACAAAGGGTGTCACCCCGTGCCAGGTGCCGAGATCGAAGAAGGCGTTGGCCAGGAACAGCCATTCGGACTTCGTTGCTTCGAATCGATCCACTCCGAATCCTGTGGCGCATGCGCCGCACGGAAAATTGTCGAGCGCACTGAAGTGCGCTCCGGCGCGAAATTCGCCGGTCACATCGAAGCGAAACCAGTTATTGAACTTGTAGCCGACGCCCAGCCCGAATAGGCCCGCGCTGTCGAACCCTTGCACGAGCATCGTCGTGGTATCGAAGCCGGGAGCCGGGCTGTCGAGCTTTTTCACCCGCTGATTGGTGATGCCGATATCGCCGCGCAGGTACCAAGCGCCGTAGTCCTCGACGATGGGCGCCCTGAACATCGGCGGCGCGGGCAAGTCCGCGCCGCGCGCCGCGGCGGGTACGAGAGCGAGCGCGGTAGCGCCCGCGAGCGCAAGATTCCGGAGGCTCTGCATTGAATGTTCCTTCCATTCACGCGCGCGCCGGAAAGAACGGCGTACGCCAGTTACGAATGGCGGGACGTTCGCAGCTAATGCTTAAGGGCCGCTTAAGGTTAACGCTTAACCCTATTCGTTCATCCGCTGGCCGGCCGCGCGCAGGGAAAATTCGCGCGCGAAAATTCAGGAACGGCGCGGCTTGGCGCGCGAGCGTTAACCGCGCGCTAACGGAATTTAACAACCGGTTAACAAAAATTTTCAGGCGGCGGCGGCGGCGAGCGCCTCGACGACGTGATCGACGGCGGCCTCGACCAGCTCGCGGTCGTCGCCTTCGCCCATCACGCGAATCACCGGCTCCGTGCCCGACGGGCGGATGACGAGCCGGCCCTGGCCGTCGAGCTTCTTCTCCGCCGAGGCGATCGCGGTCTTCACCTTGGCGTCTTCGAGCGGCTTGCCCGACTTGTAGCGCACGTTCTTAAGGATTTGCGGCAGCGGCTCGAAGCGGTGGCAGGCTTGCGACACCGGCTTGCCCGATTTCTTCACCACCGCCAGCACCTGCAGCGCCGCGACGAATCCGTCGCCGGTCGTGGTGTAATCGGAAAGGATGATGTGGCCGGATTGCTCGCCGCCAACATTGTAGCCCTCGTCGCGCATCGTCTCGAGCACGTAGCGGTCGCCGACCTTGGTGCGGATGAGTTCGAGGCCGATCGAGGCGAGATGGCGTTCGAGCCCCAGATTCGACATCACGGTGCCGACGATCGCGGGCTTGGCGAGTTTTCCGTCTTCCTTGAAGCTCTCGGCGATCAGCGCCATGATCTGGTCGCCGTCGACGATGTGGCCCTTCTCGTCGGCGACCACCACGCGATCGGCGTCGCCGTCGAGCGCGACCCCGATATCGGCGCGCATCTCGCGCACTTTGGCGCACAACGCCTCCGGCGCAGTCGAGCCGCAGTCATGGTTGATGTTGAAGCCGTTGGGATCGACGCCGATCGGGAACACCTCGGCGCCGAGTTCCCACAGCGCCTCGGGGGCGACGCGATATGCGGCGCCGTTCGCGCAATCCACCACGACGCGCAGCCCCTCGAACGACAGATTGCGCGGCAGCGTGCGCTTGGCGAATTCCACGTAACGGTCCTGCGCGCCGTCGATGCGCTTGGCGCGGCCGAGCGCCTCGGGCTTGGCAAAGCGCTTGTCGAGGTTGGCGTCGACGAGCTTCTCGATCTCGTCCTCGATCTCGTCGGAGAGCTTGAAGCCGTCGGGGCCGAAAAACTTGATGCCGTTGTCGTCGAACGGATTGTGGGACGCGGAGATCATCACGCCGAGATCGCAGCGCATGGAGCGCGTGAGCATCGCCACCGCCGGGGTGGGCAACGGCCCGGTCTGCAGCACGTCCATGCCGACGGCGGTGAAGCCCGCGACCAGCGCGTTCTCGATCATGTAGCCCGAGAGCCGCGTGTCCTTGCCGATGATCACCCGGTGGCGGTAGTCGCCGCGCTGGAACACGAGGCCGGCGGCCATGCCGACCTTGAGCGCGAGCTCCGCCGTGATCGCGCCGTTGGCGCGGCCGCGGATGCCGTCGGTGCCGAAATACTTGCGCGCCATGATCCCCTTGACCTTGCCGGAACTCGCGCCCCTCGTCGCGCGTCCTGATACTATGCCGAGGATCGCGGCGAAAGGCTCAAGAAATGTGTTTGATCGTTACCGGCCGCCAAGCGGGCCGTTAACCGCCCTTCCGCCCGCGCGCGGCAGAAAGAGAACGTTACGCGACTCGATCGGGGTGCCCCAGCTGGTATTCTTGCCCAGCGCCGCGATGGCGGGAAGCGCCGCGATCTTCTCGCCATGCTGAACAATGAAGGCATCATAGCCGAAATCATCGCAGATCGCGGCGGCGTAAGCGCCGGGATTTTCGTGGGTGCCGGACAGAAGCTCGAGCAGAAGCGCCGGCCGGTCGCGGGCGATGGTTTCGCGTGCGCCGTCGAGCACCTCGCGCTCGCTGCCCTCAACGTCGGCCTTGATGAAACGGACATCGGCGAAGCCGAAGCCGTCGAGCGTGCGCACCTCGACCTGATAGGTTTTCATGTTGCGAAACTGGTTATGGACCCGCTTCAAATTGCCGGCGAAATGCAGCACCGCGCCCTCGTCGGAGAGCGGCACGTAGAAGGTCGCGCGCCCCGGCGCGTCGGAAAGCGCGAGTTCGTGCACCTCGGCGCGGCCCCGCAGCATCCAGCGCGCGAACAAGGCGTAATCGGGGTTCGGCTCGAACGCCACCACCCGGTCGGCGATCGCGGAGAGCGCGTAGGCGAAAATCCCCTGATTGGCGCCGGCGTCGATCGCGGTGCCGCCGCGCGGCACCAGCGCTTGCAGCAGCGCAAGCTCGGGCTCGCCGTTCTCCACCTCCTCGCCGATCCGCCGCCGATAAAACAGCGACGGCGGCATCAGCATCGTGAGCTTCTCGCGAAGAGACAGGGCCATCGCCAAAGTATCGCCTGCTAGTGTCCCGATTCCGAAGTTCGTAAGCCCTCGCGGCACACTCTCATACGAACTTCGGAATCAAAGGGACACTAGCTACTTTATAATGCTAGTGCCCGTTTGAACCCGAAGTTCGCAACCGCCCTTGCGGCACGGTGTGTGCGAACTTCGGGTTCAGGGCACTAGCGGCCGCCGTGACCGCAAAGAACAACGCCCGCCTAGGCGGGCGTTTCATAAAAATACGGAAGCCGACGTCAGGCCTGCGGTTGCGGTGCCACGTCTCCCGCCTCGGGACGCGGGCGCGGCTTGCCGGCCGACGGCACCGCCGAACCGCGCGGTGCGGGCTCGGTGGCGCTTTCGCGCATCGGCTTCTTGCCGAGCAACAGATCCTTGATCTCGTCGCCAGTGAGCGTCTCGAATTCGATCAGGCTCTTCGCCAGCAATTCGAGGTCGGCCCGGCGGTCGGAGATGATCTTCCTCGCCATCTGATAGCCGTCCTCGACGAAGCGCTTGATCTCGGCGTCGATCTTCTTGACCGTTTCCTCCGAGATGTTCTGCTGGCGCGACACCGAATAGCCGAGGAAGACCTCTTCCTGGTTTTCGCCATAGGCGACCGTTCCGAGCTGGTCGGAAAGGCCCCAGCGCGTCACCATCATGCGCGCGAGCTTGGTCGCCTGCTCGATGTCGGAGGCGGCGCCCGAGGTCACTTTGTCGTGGCCGAACACCAGTTCCTCGGCGACGCGCCCGCCCATCAGGATGGCGAGCCGCGAGGTCATCTGCTCATAGGACATCGACAGCTTGTCGCGCTCCGGCAACTGCATGACCATGCCGAGCGCGCGGCCGCGCGGAATGATCGTGGCCTTGTGCACGGGATCCGTCGCCGGCACGTGCAGCGCGACAATCGCGTGGCCGCCCTCATGATAGGCGGTGAGCAACTTTTCCTCTTCGGTCATCACCAGCGAGCGGCGCTCGGAGCCCATCATCACCTTGTCCTTGGCGTCCTCGAACTCGTGCTGGGTGACCATGCGTTTGTTGCGCCGCGCGGCCATCAGCGCCGCCTCGTTGACGAGGTTGGCAAGATCGGCGCCGGAGAAGCCGGGCGTGCCGCGCGCGACAGTCTTCAGATTGACGTCGGGCGCGATCGGCACCTTGCGGACGTGGACCTTGAGAATCTGCTCGCGGCCGACGACGTCGGGGTTCGGCACCACGACCTGGCGGTCGAAGCGGCCGGGGCGCAAGAGCGCGGGATCGAGCACGTCGGGCCGGTTGGTGGCCGCGATCAGGATGATGCCTTCGTTCGCCTCGAAGCCGTCCATCTCGACCAGCAATTGATTGAGCGTCTGCTCGCGCTCGTCATTGCCGCCGCCGAGGCCGGCACCGCGATGACGGCCGACCGCATCGATCTCGTCGATGAAGATGATGCAGGGCGCGTTCTTCTTCGCCTGCTCGAACATGTCGCGCACGCGCGAGGCACCGACGCCGACGAACATCTCGACGAAGTCGGAGCCCGAAATGGTGAAGAACGGCACATTCGCTTCGCCCGCGACCGCGCGCGCGATCAGCGTCTTGCCGGTGCCGGGAGGGCCCACTAAGAGCACGCCGCGCGGAATCCGTCCGCCGAGGCGCTGGAATTTTTGCGGATCGCGCAGGAATTCGACGATTTCCTCGAGGTCCGCTTTCGCCTCGTCGACGCCGGCGACGTCCTCGAAGGTGACGCGCCCATGCGCCTCGGTGAGCAACTTGGCGCGCGACTTGCCGAAACCGAGCGCCTTGCCGCCGGCACCCTGCATCTGGCGCGAGAGAAAAATCCACACCCCGATCAGCGCCAGGAAAGGCAGCCACGAGACCAGGAGCGACACGAACCACGGCACGTTGTCGCCCGGCGGCTTGGCGGTGATCGAAACGCCCTTGCCGTAGAGCCGCTGAACGAGGCTGGGATCGGGCGGGGCGTAAGTCTGGAAGGGCTTGCCGTCATTATAAGCGCCGGTGATGTCGTGGCCCTGGATGACGACGTCCCGCACCCGCCCCTGGTCGACGTCGGCAAGCAACTGCGAAAAGGTGATGTCGTTGGAGACCGTCCGCTGGCCAGGGTTCTGGAACAGCGAGAACAGCGCCAGCAGCAATAGGACAATGATCACCCACAGGGCGAAATTGCGTAGATTGGCGTTCATCGCCGGCCTTTCGCGGGAAAAGTCCCAGTTTTAGCGAGACTTGCGAGGTCTAGCCCCGACAGCCTAGCCGCGGACGGTTAAAATAGGCTCCGCCCCCCCTTGAAACAAGGGAAAGGGGCGGCTCGAAGGCAGATTTAGCCCAATCTTCAGCGCGTCCGCGCCACGGTCCGCCGGGGCGGTTTACGCCGCGCCGGGGCGGCCTCGATGCAAAGGCGGCGGCCATCGAGTTCGATCACCGCCCCCGCCAGCGTTCGCTTGAGCATCCGGTTGGCGGCGTTGGCGTCGGCGAGCGCCTGCTGCAGCGTCTCAAGCTTGCCAAGCTCCGCCGGGCCTTCATGACCGGTGCCGTCGATGGCGCGGCCGAGTAGGCGCAGCGCGACTTCCGCCGGCAAGGCGAAATAGCTCGGCGCGTCGAATTCGAGCGCGCCGCCGGACGAGCCGCCGCAAAGCGCCCGCTTCCACTCCTCCGCCGCCACCTGCTCGATCGCGGCATTGGCGCGCGCCAGCCGGCGGGCCAACAGCGACAGTTTGCCCGCGTCGATCCCCTCCCGCTCCAAGCCGGGTGCGAGCGCGCGCAGGCGCGCGCGCAGAAAGCGCGGGTCGCGATTGGAGGGATCGTCGGCGAAGAGAATGCGCGCCTGCCGCAAGGTCGCGACCAGCCGCGTCTTGGCAATTTCGAGCAGCGGACGCAACAGAACGATGCCGTCGCGCTCGCGGCGGCGGCGAATGCCGGCGAGGCCGCCGATCCCCGAGCCGCGCGCGATCCGGTGCAAAACCGTCTCCGCCTGGTCGTCGCGCGTGTGCGCGGTTGCGATTGCGTCGGCGCCGGCCTTGCGCGCCAATCCGAGAAGCAGCGAATAGCGCGCGGCGCGCGCCGCCTCCTGCAAGCCGGTCTTCGGCTTCTTGCCGGCCCAAGCCAGCGTGTGGTGCGGAATGTTCAGCCGTTTCGCGAGACGCGCCACCGCGGCGGCTTCCCGCTTCGCCTCGCGCCGCAGGCGGTGATCGATCGTCGCCGCGACGAGGACGGGACCGTTCTTGCGGGCGGCGCGCCAGCGCGCGGCGAGCGACAAGAGCGCCATCGAATCCGGACCGCCGGAAACGGCAAGGATCACGCGGCGAAAATCGGAAAATTCGGAAAAGAGAATCGATAGCTCGCGATCGGCGACCGGCGCGCCGCCGTTCTCAGCAGCGGACACGCTTCTGTTCCGCCTGGACCGTCGTCTTGATCTGGGCCGAAGCCTTCGGATATTTCTGCAACACGGCGCCGAGCGAGGCGCAGGCGGCATCCTGCTTGCCGAGCGCCGCCAGCGACTGGCCGAGCCGCATCAGCGCCTCGGCCGCCTTCGGGCTGTGCGGGTACTTGTTGTAGACGTCGAGGAAGGTTTCCGCCGCGTCGTTATATTGCTGGCGCTGAAACTGGCTCTCCCCGAGCCAATAATGCGCCTGCGGAATCATCGCGTCGCCCGCGTGGTTCTGCATGAAGCCGCGAAGGGCTTCGTCCGCCGCCGCATAGTCGCGGCGCAGGATATAGCCGTAGGCAAGATCGTATTCGTCCTTGGGGCTGTTCGTAGGCGGCAACACCGCTTGCTGCTGACCGCCGTGGCCATAGCCCGGGGCGGGACCGAGCTGGGGATCGTTACCGGCGTTGCCCGCACCGATGTCCATCGGCTGACCGGGCGCGCGGCCATAGATCACCGGCACCTGCCCCGGCTGTTCGGGCGGGGCTTGCAAGGTTCCGAGCTGGCGCGGGGCGCCGGGCGCGTTCGGCTGCGCGCTCGGGTCGAACGCGTCGCCGCGCCGCCCTCCTTGCGCGGGCGCCTGATCGATCGGCGGCTGATAGACGGGCGCGGGCTGCACCGGGGCCGGCCCTTGACCGGCGCCGAGCGGCGGCCGCGGCGATGCGCGCGGCGCCCCGCCGGCATCGACCTGCTGTTGCAGCGTGCGCAACTGCTGCAGCAGCTGCTGGTTCTGGAACTGCAGCTGTTCGAGCGTGCCGGTGAGCTGCCGCATCTGATTTTCCATGCGGTCAAGCCGCACGGACAGATCGCCGGCGTCGCCGCCCTGCGGGGGGCGATCGTCGGAGCGGCCGAAGAGCTGCGCCTCCGCCGCCGCCGAATAGAGGCAAACGGCGAGCGCGAGCGCGAAACAGCGGGCAGTCGTGGAAATCATGGCGTTCATTCGAGCGCGAGGCGGAAGCGGCAATTCGCTTCCTCGAACGACCCGCGCATTCGGGCTTTTAACATAGGGCACGGAGTGCGTCCAAAATGCGGCTTCTTTTGCGGCGCTCGAAATGGAATCGCGGCGCTTTTCGACAAACCGGAAACGAATCCGATCAGGTGCTGCCCGCATTCAGCACGGTGACCGCGCGGCGGTTCTGCGACCAGCAGGAAATGTCGTTGCAGACCGCGACCGGCCGTTCCTTGCCGTAGGAAATCGTGCGCATGCGCGAGCCGTCGACGCCGCGCGCGATCAGATAATCGCGCGTGACTTGCGCGCGGCGGGCGCCGAGCGCGATATTGTATTCGCGCGTGCCGCGCTCGTCGGCATGGCCTTCGACAGTAAAGGCATAGCGGCTGTATTGGCTCAGCCACTGCGCCTGTTTATCGAGGGTGGCGCGCGCCTGCGGCGTGAGCTCGGTCGAATCGGTCTCGAAGAACACGCGGTCGCCCACGTTCACAACGAAGTCCTGCGCCGAGCCGGGAACCGCGGCGGACCCGCCGGCAGCGTTTGGATCGTTCGGATTGCTCGCGCAGGCGGCGACCATCATCGCGGAGGCGAGCAGCGCGGCGAAACGCAGGCCGCGAAGGAACCGCTTAAAGTCCGTCATATCGGCTGGCTCCCTTTATCCCCTTACCGAAACTCGGCCCGATCTAACCGCGCGAGGGTTAATCGAATATTCCGTCAACCTTGATGGAACCTTCGCCAGATCGCGAAAAATCGAGGTTTCTCCCTGGCTCATCGGGGAAACCGGCCGACGTGGTTAGCAATGGGTAAACGACAACTTTGTTCGGCAAAACGGCCATATCAAGGCCGCGCCGCCGCGCGCCTCAAGATAAAAGCGGCGACCAGGCGGGATCCGAGGCGTAGCTCGGCGTCGGCACACGCTGCTCATTGTAGCCGCTAAGATCCACCGTGAAGAGTTGCGGGCCGGCATTGCCGCCCGGATCGCGGAAGAACATCAGCACGCGGCCGTTCGGCGCCCAGGTCGGCCCCTCATTGTGGAAGCCTTCGGTCAGGATCCGCTCGCCCGAGCCGTCGGCGCGCATGACGCCGATTGCGAACGATCCCGCTCCGCGCTTGGTGAAGGCGATGATGTCGCCGCGCGGCGACCACACCGGCGTGGAATAGGAGCCTTGGCCGAACGATAGACGGCGCTGACCCGAGCCGTCGGCGCCCATGACGTAAATCTGCTGGCCGCCGCCGCGATCTGATTCGAATACGATCGAGCGCCCATCGGGCGAATAGGAAGGCGCGGTGTCGATCGCCGGCGTCTCGGTCAGCCGCGTGGTGCGCCGCGAGCGCAAATCCATCACGAAGATGTTGGCGTTGCCGCCCTGTTGCAGACTCATCACCACGCGCTGGCCCTCGGGCGAGAAGCGCGGGCTGAAGGTCATGCCGGGGAAGTCGCCGACGATCTCGCGCTGGCGCGTCTCCACGTTGAGCAACAGCACCCGCGGCTCGCCGCGGCCATAGGACATGTAGGTGACTTCCTGGCTCGTCGGATTGAAGCGCGGCGTGAGCACGAGGTCGTCGCCGCTCGTGAGATAGCGCACATTGGCGCCGTCCTGATCCATGATGGCGAGGCGCTTGACGCGGCGTTCCTTCGGCCCCGTCTCGTCGACGAAGACGATGCGCGAGTCGAAATAGCCTTTTTCGCCGGTGATGCGCTCGTAAATTTGGTCGGAAATGATGTGCGCGATCCGCCGCATGTTGTCGGGCTGGCCGAAGAACTGCTGACCGTTGAGATAACCCCCGGCGAACACGTCCCACAGCCGGTATTCGACCTTGTATCGGCCGTCCGGCACGCGGCCGATGCGGCCGGTCACCAGCGCCTGCGCGTTGATCACGCGCCAATCCTGAAAGCGCGGGTTGGTGTCGATGGTCTGGATACGCTCGATGAAGGCGGCGCGATCGAGCGGCTGAAACAGGCCCGAACGGCGGAGATTGTTGGTGATGACCTGATTCACTTCGCGGCCCGGGCCGCCTTCTTCCGGCCCGCTGCCCGCGACGAAATCGGGAATCGCGATCGGAATCGGCTGCACGGTGCCTTGCGTGACGTCGAGCTTGAGCACGGCCTGCGCCGGCGAGACCCTGCCGCCGACCAAAGCGGCCGCGGCCGCACCGCCGGCGACGGTCAACATGCGCCGGCGCGAAAGCGAAGACGCCGAAAAGAAGGAAGCGGTGATCGGTTTATGCGTCATGACAGCGTTCGAATTTCCCGTTGGGCGCGTGCGATGCGGAGCGAATTCAGCCGCCCGACATTTCGCGCGGATCAAAGGTGACTTCCAGGTCATGCCACAAGTCAAATTTTTCTTGCGGCAGCGTGTTGAACGGCTGCGCCATGAAGATGGCGCGGATCGCCTTCTCGCGGGCGATCATGAAATTCTGGCTGTGTCCGCTGTTCATGACCAGCGGACCGCCATCGAGCGTGCCGTCGCGCTTGAGCTTGAAGCGAACGGTGACGATCAGCTCCTGCGGATTTTCGACGCCGACCGGCGGGTTCCACAGTGACATCAGCTTGCGCTTGATCGCATCCAATTCGCTCATGGAAAGCGACTCGGCGGCGCCGCGGTTGATGCCCAGCGAGGTCGCCGGCGGCGTATCGGACGAAATTTTCTGGCGCTGCGGCTCGCGCCGGTCGAGAAGGGCGGCGATCTTGTTCGGATCGAAATCGCGCTGCTTGGTCGGCGCCGCCTTCATCTGCTGCGCGGCCGTCTTCGGCTGTTCCTTCGGCGGCTCGGGCTTCTTCGGCGGCTCGGGCGTCTTCAACGCCTCCTTCGGATCGGGCTTCGGGTCCGGTTTTGCCGCGGGCTTCTTATCCTCGACCTTGGCCTCCGGCGGCTTTTGTTCCTCGACGGGCGGCGGCGGCGTGGCCGCCTTGATCTCCTGTTTCTCGGTGATCTTCTGCACGAGATCGGTGAGCGCCTTCGGGTCGCCTTTCAACTCGGCGATCTTTTCCGGCTTGGCCGGCGCCTTGCTGGAGCCGGCCTTGTTCATGGTGAATTCGCTAATCGGCACGAGGTCAATCGCCATCGTTTCCGTCCGCACGGCGTCGAGCGGCGCCGGCGCGAACGAGATCAGTCCCCACAACAGGATGACCGCGTGAAGGACCGCGGAGATGGCAAGACTCGGGCGGAAGCTCTGCATCAGTTCCCTTGCTCGACCTCGGTGATCAGCGCGACGCGACGATAGCCGGCGGCGGACAGGCGCCCCATGACGCGCATTACGGTGCCGTAATCGACCTTCTTGTCCCCGCGCACGTAAATGCGCTCATCGCCGCCGTTCTTGGCGATGGCCCGCAGTTTGGGGATGAGTTCATCAAGCTTGACGTCGGTGTTCTGCAGGTAAACCTGGCCCTTGTCGTTGACCGTGACCGTAAGCGGCTCGCGGTCCTGGTCGAGCGACTTCGCCTGGGTCTGCGGCAGGTCGATCGCCACGCCTACGGTGAGAAGCGGGGCGGCGACCATGAAGATGATGAGCAGCACGAGCATCACGTCCACCATCGGCGTGACGTTGATCTCGCTCATCACATGCGTGGTGCGCCGTCGGCTGCGGCGGCTCTTCCATTGACCACGGCCTGCGGCATTGGCGGCCATATCCGATCCCCCTCAGGTTCGCTCGTCGACCTGGCGCGACAGGATCGCCGAGAACTCGTCGGCGAAGCCCTCGAGCCGCTGGGCGAGGCGGCCCACCTCGTTGGAGAACTTGTTATAGAAAATCGTCGCCGGTATGGCGGCGACAAGCCCCAAAGCCGTTGCAAACAGCGCCTCCGCGATGCCCGGCGCCACTACGGCGAGGCTGGTGTTCTTCGAGGCCGCGATCGACTGGAAGCTCGTCATGATGCCCCAAACCGTGCCGAACAGGCCGACAAAGGGGCCGGCCGAGCCGACGGTCGCGAGCACCAGGAGCCGCCGCTCGAGCCGCTCCACCTCGCGGGCGATCGTCACGTCCATCACCTTCTCGATCCGTTCGGTGAGGCCGGCGAGCGTGCGCGCCCCGCCCTCATGGGTGCGCTTCCACTCGCGCATCGCCGCCACGAACAGCGCCGCGATCGAGTAGGTCGGGCGCGAGGAGAGCGATTGGTAAAGCTCTTCGAGATTCTGTCCCGACCAGAATATCTGCTCGAAGCGGTCGATCTGGCGGCGCGTGCGCGTGTAGAGGATCGTCTTGTCGACGACGATCGCCCACACCCACACCGAGGCGATCATCAGTCCGATCATCACCGCCTTGACGACGATGTGAGCCTGGATGAACAGCGCCCATAGCGATACGTCGGCGGCCGGCAAGGCGAGCGGCGCTTGGGCGACGTCGGAAGGATTCATCGAACAATTTCCCCGGCTCTTTGGCATCGGGCGCAAGGCCGGACCGCCGCATGAGAAAAATGAAATGGATGGATGAGGCGTATGCCCTGCCCCATCGGTTCAATTCCACATGGAATCTGTCCAAACTTGGGCATTTGAGCCCGTCCCGGCGCTTAAAGAGCGCCTCCTGCCCTTAATGTAAAGTTATCGCTAGTGCCCCGAACCCGAAGTTCGCACACACCGTGCCGCAAGGGCGGTTGCGAACTTCGGGTTCAGAAGGGGCACTAGAATCATAGAGTGGCTAGTGTCCCTTTGATTCCGAAGTTCGTATGAGAGCGTGCCGCGAGGGCTTACGAACTTCGGAATCGGGACACTAGTGATTACGCGCGGCGTCCGCCCCCATCGCCTTGCGCAACGGCTCGGGGATGCGTTTGGGCCGGCCCTCGGAGACGAAGGCGACGCGCACCTCCGCCTCGAGCAGCACCTTCTCGCCGCGCATAACCCGCTGCAACAGCAGGATCGAGGCGCCGGAGACTTCCCGCGACAGCGTGCGCACTTCCAGAATGTCGTCCATGAAGGCGGGCTTGAGAAAATCGATCTTCATCGAACGCACCACGAAGGAGAAGCTCGGCGCCTCCTTCTCGGTCTGCTCGAACAGGGCGCGATGATCGGCGCCGACCAGCCGCAGGTAGTTGGTCCGCCCGCGCTCCATGAAGCGCAGGTAGTTGGCGTGATAGACGATGCCGGTAAAGTCGGTGTCCTCGTAATAGACGCGCACCTGCATCGCATGGCCGCCTGCGATCAGGCGGCCGGCAAGCTCCGTCGACGTGTCCTGGCCGGGTTTTTTCACTCGTCCTCGCCCTGGTCGAAGAGCGGCATTTGCGCCGCGTCGCGGGCGGGTTCGGCAAGACCGAGATGCTTGAAAGCGTGCGCGGTGAGCATGCGGCCGCGCGGCGTGCGCTGGACGAAGCCGCGCTGGATC
>Ga0207505_100016_pt1 | contig 46191 bp, 49 predicted proteins | sample NitcycUWRROWE17A_FD_188207 | JGI IMG/M metagenome (GOLD analysis project Ga0207505, IMG submission 188207) | Soil microbial communities from Arlington Agricultural Research Station in Wisconsin, USA - Nitrogen cycling UWRJ-ROWE17-A (SPAdes) | ecosystem: Environmental > Terrestrial > Soil >... | reverse complement strand
TACAGCACGGACTTGGCGATCGGATTGGTGACGAGGGCGGAAACCTTGCCGGCGCCTGCGAGTTCGACGGCGCGGTCGATCGCCGCGCGGGCGGCGGCGGCGCTGGTGCGGTCGGGCTTGCCCGGCGCCGCCGTCGCCGCCTCGCCCGTGGGGAACACCGGCAGCGCGCCGGCGAAGCGGGCCGCGGCCTCGCCCGGCGCGCATTCGGCGAGCGGAACGTCGAGTTGCAGGAGCCGCGCGCGGCTCGCGAGCAGCGCCGGATCACCGACCGCGATGAAGGCGGGAACGCCGAGCGCCTTGCGCTTGACCCAAAGCGCAAGCGTAAGGTCCGGCCCGATGCCGGCGGGCTCCCCAAGCGTGAGCGCGAGCGGGCGCATCACGCGCTCAACGGTATTCGATGATCGACTGCTTCCTGAAGTAGTCGAGCAGGTATTTCTCGTGCTCCGCCAGACGTTTGGTGAGCAACTCTTCCTTGAATTCGCGCCGCGAGGAAACGTCGGCGACGACTTCTTTGCGGCTGCAGATGGCCACCAGCTCGATGCCGGTGGCGGTGACTTCCGGCGGCGCCATTTTGCCGTCGGGCGTCCGGTCGAGCAATTGCTTGTATTGCACGGCGAGATCGGTCGACAGCCGCACGATCCGCTCCTTGATGACGACTTCCCTGATCTCGCGCGCGAGGTCCATATCTTGGTCGCAACTGGAGAAGCGGTTGCGCAGGCCTTCCGCCTCCTTCATGCGCCCCGCGCGCACCGGCTCGGGAGAGTTGCGCGGCACGACAAGGATGATTTGCTGCAGGGAGTATTCCGTCGCCTTGGTCTGCGCCGCCTCGCCGCGCGCCATCAGGATCGCCACGAGGTCGGCGTCGCGCACCTGAAAAACGCCCGGCGCGCGCTGCTCGAGCACTTGCCGCCAGCCGAGCTCGGCGCGCAAACGCATCTTGAATCGCGGCATGTCGATGCCCGCCTGCGTGAGCGCCGCCGCGAAATCGGCCGTCTTGCGCGACGTGCGCTGCGCCATTCCGGTGAACACCTTGTCGACCTGCGCGTCGGTAACCTCGATTCTCTGGTTCTTCGCCTGTTGCAACTTGATCTTCTCGTTGATGAGCTCCTCGAGCGCCTCTTGCCGGCTCTGCGCCTTGTGCGTCATCAGTTCGGACAAGCGCATGCGATGGACGACGTCGAGCGCGGTGACGGGATCGCCATTGACGAGGGCGACAACCTGCCCGCCGCCCGCCGCGGGAGGAGACGGGGCGGCATGCGCCCAAGGGGTGGTTAAAGCGGCGGCACAAGCGGCGGCGAGCGCCAGCGCGAAGAACAGCGCGATGGACGGAACGGCTCGAAGCGTGCGTGTGTTGATTGGTTTAGGGTCGCTCATGCGCCATTGATCGGGCTGCCCGGCGTTTCCGATCCTCTGTCTCGTACCTCGACATGCACAAGTCCTGTGGCTGCAATGGGACCGCGGTTCAGTTTGGCGTCGTGACCACGCTCGTACCCGCTGTCGGTCCGAGAGTCGTGATGCCGGTTGGCGTATCCGGGCCGCTGAGCGTTCGCAGGCTGATGCGCGCCATGAACCTGTTGTCCGGCCTCTGAATGAGGAAATTCGTGTTGTCGTAGGTGTAGGTGGCCATGAGCGCGAAGCATTCGTCAAGATAGTTTATCCCGACCGTGTAAAGGTTGATGTGGTTGAGGTCGAGATCGTAGCGAATGCCGCCCGTCACGCTCCAGTGCTTCTCGAAATTGTACGTGACCGTCTGATAAATGCCGTCGCGGCGGGTGAGGAATCCGATCTCCGGCTGCGGCTGGTAGCTCGCGTAAATCGTCGACAGCTTGAGCCGGTCCCAGGTGACCGCCGCCTCCGCTTCGAAGCGGTTCAGCGCGAAGGTGTCTCGATCGAAAAGATAGCGCGTCGAGAGGGACAGGTTGTTGGTGGGCTGATAGTAGAGGCGCCCGACATAGTCGGAGACGTCGTGTTCGAGCCCGGATTGCAGGCCGATATTGGTCGCGTCGGTGAGGGCGAACGAGTTCTTGCCCGCGATGTTGTAGGACTGTCCGAACATCGCGTTGACGGCGCCGAATCGATTGAGGTTCAGCGAATATTGAACGCCGGCATTGACGCGCGTCCCGCCTTCGACCCGGTCGAAGCCGGAATATTTGTCGATCGAAAACAGATTGGCGTCGCTGAACACGAGGCTTTGAGCATCTTCGTTGGGGAATTTGCCGATTTTCGTCTCGTTCGGCCGCACGATCAGCTGCGCGATCGGCTCGAGAATTTGCGTGCCCCATTCGTGCACGGACATGAACGGCCAGCGCGCTTCGAAGCCGACCGCGGGCATGGCGCGCACGAGCGTCTCGCCGCCGGTGTTGATGAACTGCGAGACGACCCCGCCGTCATTGTTGATGTTGCTGTAGGCCGCGTCCGTGCGCAGCCGCACGAACGGCGTGAACATCTGGCCGAGGCTGTTGGTGATCGTCCGCTTCCAGTCCAGTTGATAGGACGCGCGCGAGTACTCGCCCGGCGCGCCACGCATGACGCAGTTCGCCGGGCTCGTGCCGGCCAACCCGGGGACGATGTTTCGGCTGTCGCAAAGATTGCCGTCCTTGGCTGCCTGATTGATCGCGTCGAACTCCGCTTCCTGCCGCGTCATGCTCGCGAAATTCACGGTGAAGCCGAGTTGCCCGCCCAGGATCGGCTGGCCGTAAATATAGGAATAGTCCACCACCGGGTGGATGATCGGCTGTTCGTTATTGCGGTCGAGCTCCGACATGCCGAGGAAGCTCATCCCGCGCATGTCGAAGTAGCTGCGGTCGCCCTGACCGACGAGATAGAGCTGCGAAACTTTTTCGTTCGCGCGCGCCTGCGTGAGCGTGCGGTAGTCGTTGAGAAAGGTGCGATCGGTGGTGAGCGTACCGTCCCAGCCCCACACCCATTGATTGTTGATGTTGAATTGGCCGGCGGTTTCCAGCGCGCCGCGGTTTTTTCGCGTCCCCGAGCCCGGCGAGCCGTCGGAGAGATTGAAGGCGTCCGGATCTTGCTGAATGATGCCCGACGCCTTGACCGTAAAAGCGCCCGTCAGCAGCCGCTGCCGGTATTCGGCCTTCAGAAAAGCGCCCTGGCGGCTGACCGGCACCGCCGCGAAGGTCAGGTCCTTGTCCGGCGAGATTTCCCAGTAATAGGGGAATTCGGCGCCGACGCCCAACCTGTTTGACGAGAACAGATGCGGCACCAGGAATCCCGATTGCCGTTTCACCGTCGGATCGGGATGCGAGAAGAAGGGTATGCTGAGGACCGGATGGCCGAGCAGCTCGAAAACCGCGTTTTCGTAATAGATGACCCGCTCGTTTTCGTTGTGAATGATGCGCTGTGCCTTCACCTGCCACAGCGGCGGCTTACTCGGGTCGTCCTTGCAGGCTTCGCACGCGGTGTAGATGCCGCTTTGGAACACGGTGACATTGCCCTCGGTGCGATCGGCGCGCGCCGCGGCGAAGCGGGTTTTTTGCGGCGTCTCTAACAGAAGCGAGTTGGCGAAGCCCTCGCGGAAATCCTTGTCGAGTTCCAGCACCTCGCCGTACAGGATCCTGCCCTCTTTCGTCTTGTAGCGAACGTTGCCCTGCGCATGCAGGCGATTGGTATTGCGATCGTAGGTCACGCGGTCGGCCTCGAGCACCGCCTCGTCGTAATAGATCTGCACGTGGCCGACGGCGGAAACGAGATTGTCGTGATAATTGTGAACGAGTTCGTCGGCGTTCACGAGCATGGTCGCGTTGGGATTTGATTTCTTCTTTTCCAGCGCCCCTTGCATCAGCGTCGGCCTTTTCTTGGCCTGCTGGGGCTGGCTCTGCGGCGGGCTCTGGTCCGATTGCGCATTCGCCGGAGCGGCGAACAGCACGAGCGGCGCGAGCAAGAGCGCGCGCGCGCCGAGGCGCGCGAGCGCTCGCCACGACCGGCGACCGAGCAGGACGGAACTACGTCGAACCATCAGCCGTCCTCTTGCTGCAACAACACCCAGAAGCCCATCGCTCCGCCGAGGACGACGGGCAGCCACCCGGCCACGACCGGATTCAAAATATTGTTCTCGCCGAGTTCGCCCGTGAGCTTTTGCGCCACGTACAGCAGAAAGCCCGCGAGCACGCCGCTGAGGATCATTTTTCCCACGCCGCCGAGGCGGAAGATCCGCAGGCTGACGGAAGCGGCGATCAGCACCATCGTCGCGAACAGCAGCGGGCGGGCAAGCAAGGTCTGGTATTGCAGCTTGTAGCGCTCGGCGCGGATGCCGGCCCGCTCGGACGAGCTGATCGCCTCAGGCAGATCCCAGAACGAAAGGGAATCGGGGCTGCCGAGGCTGCCCTGTACCTGCTCGGGCGTGAGGTTGGTGCTGACCAGATAGGAATCGTAATCCTGCGGCTCGGCGCCGGCGGCAAAGACGCGCGCCTTCGTCAACCGCCAAATTCCCTTCTCGAGCACGGCCGATTGGGCCTCGACGCGTTCCACGAACTTGCCGTTCCGGTCGAACGAGAAAATGCGCACGCCCGTCAGCGTACGGCCCTTGTCCGAGCTTGCCTGTGCTTGCAGGATCGCTTGGCCGTCGACGCTCTGCTGCCGCACCCAGATTCCGTCCGTGCTCGCCTGAAACAGTCCGCCGCGATCGCTGAACAGCGACGCTTCGATCTTGTTCGCGCGCTCTTTCAGCGCGGCGGAAACCGGGTTGTAAACGGTCGTCAGGAAGACGCCGAGCAGGGCCGCGAGCGTAAGCGTGGAAAGCGTGAATTGCCAAACCGAGGCGCCCACCGTGCGCGCGATGACGAGTTCGAGCCGGCGCGACAGCGTGAGAAAGCTCGCCATCGCCCCGAGCAAGACGGCGAACGGAAACATCTGCTCGCTGTAGGCGGGCAGGCGCAAAAGCACGAGATAGCCGATATCGGCGATCGAGATATCGGCGCGCTCGCCGAGCCGCCGGCTGAATTCGAAGAAATCGACAATGCCGATCAACAGCGCGCAATTGATGAACACGAGCATCACCGCGCCGATAAAACGGCGGCCGAAATAACGCCCAAGCCTACCGAACGCGACCATCACAAATTCCTTACGCCGGTTGCAGACGCTCGATCCGCGCCATCACCGCGTTCGTCAGCTGTTGCACGAAGGCGGGCATGCGCAAATCGATGAGGCCTGCGACAACCAGAAGTCCCAGCACGATCGCCGCCAGCGGCATGAGGTAGGGAAGGAACCAGGCGTATTCGTTGCGCTGGACGAATCCCCAGGTGCCGAAGCCGGCGATCTCGATCGCCATGAAGATGACCGCCGCGCCCGCGATCGCGGCGTTGCGGTTTTGCCGCGTGGTTTGCGGCGCGCCGAGAAAGGCGAACGGGATCACGAACGCGGCCAGCGGATAGAACGGAGCCGAAAGCCGCTTGTGCAGTTCGACTCGGATGCGGCTGTCCTCGATCTTGCGGAGGTCCTCGACCGTGCGGTTTTCCTCGACCTTGCGGCTGCCCCCGATCTTGCGGCTGTTTTCGATCTTGCGGCTGTTCTCGATCTTGCGGCTTTCCTCCTCGATCTTGAGATTGAGATCGTCCTCCGGCGGCCACAACAGCTCGGCGAACGGCCTGTCGGCCGCGCGCGCTTGCGCGGCTTTCTCGCCGGCGTTGAATTGCGACATGTCGAACGCGTAGTTCTTGAATTCGACCATCGAGGCGCCGCTTGCCTTCTCCGACGAGCGGTGCAGCGTGCCGTCTTCGAGGATCAGAAAGAGTCCGGCGTCCGAGGAAACGATCTGGCCGCGATCGGCGATGTAGGTCGTGATCCCCTTCGGGTCGCGCGAATCATGCACGAAAATGCCGCGCAATGCGCCGCCCGGAGCGCGCTCGCGAATATGAAACGTCAGGCCGCGGTCGAGCGCGGCGAACCGGCCCGGCTGCGCGACATTGCTGATGATGTCGGCGTTCACCATCGCGAGCTGGTCGCGCAGCACCCGGACGCTGAGCGGGCCGGCTTCGATGCTGAGGACGGCGGAGATCACGGTTACCAAGAACGCGAACAGGAAAAACGGCCGGAACAGTTGCCATGGGCTGAAGCCCGCACCGCTCATCACGATCAATTCGGAGTCGCCACTGAGCTTGTTGAGCGTGTAGGCAATCGCCAGGAACAGCGCCATTGGCGCGGTGAGCTGAACGAGCGTGGGAAGCGCGAGGCCCGTCACCGTGAAGAACATCAAAATGGTTTGGCCCTGGCTTGTCACCAGGTCGAAGCGGCGCAGGATCTGGGTGAGCCAGACCATGCCGGTGAGCGTCGAAAGCGCGGCAATGAACGCCCCGCCCGCCGTCACCAGGATGTATCGGTCGAGCCGCCCCATCGATTGCGTCCCCACGCCCGCCTCGCGTCAAGCGCGCAGCTTGCCCATGTCCCCATGCTCTAAAGACTTGGAAGATTTGGCGATATTACGGCTTTAGGGTGCATCTCGCTCCTTTTGGCCCGATCGGTTAACACTTGTTGCGACGCCTTGAATCGACAGGGAAAACCATGTCCGGAACCGCCAAAATCTCGTTTTCCGAGCCGAAACCGCCCTTTGGCGGCACGTTTGTGATCCTGGTCGACGAGAATTTGCGCTCCGGCCGACTCACCCGGCGGGCGCTCGAGCGCGCCGGCAACCTGATTTCCCGCGCCGCGCGCACCGATGGGTTCAAGGGCAAGAAAGGCAAGGTCCTCGACCTCGTCGCCCCCGCCGGCCTCAAAGCCGACCGGCTGATCGTGCTCGGTCTCGGCAAGCTCCGCGAGATCGGGCCGGGGGAGTGGGTGAAACTGGGCGGCGGCCTCATGGGCAAGATCGCCGCCGCCGGAAATGTCACCGTGTTGTTCGATTTTCCCGAAGGCGCGGCGCCGGCGGAAGCGGCGGCCGATTTTGCCTTCGGCATGCGACTGCGTGCCTATCGATTCGACCGCTACAAAACCAAGAAAAAGGATGGCGAGGACAAGACCGGGCCGACGCCGGCGAATATCGCCATCGCGCTCGCCGATCCCGCGGCGGCGCGCAAGAAATGGAACGCGCGTGAAGCCGTCGCCGACGGCGTCGCGCTCGCGCGCGATCTCGTCAACGAGCCGCCGAACGTGCTGTTTCCGGCCGAATTCGCGCGCCGCGCCGCCGCCTTGAAGAAGCTCGGCGTGGCGGTGGACGTTCTCGACGTCAAGCGAATGAAAAAACTCGGCATGGGCGCGCTGCTCGGCGTCGGCCAGGGCTCCGTGCACGAACCGCGGCTCGTCGTCATGCGCTGGGACGGCGGCAAGCGAGGCGACAAGCCGGTCGCGATCGTCGGCAAGGGCGTGTGTTTCGATACCGGCGGCATCTCGATCAAGCCGGCGGGCGGCATGGAGGACATGAAGGGCGACATGGCGGGCGCCGCCTGCGTCGTCGGCCTGCTGCACGCGCTCGCCGCGCGCAAGGCGCGCGCCAACGTCATCGGGGTCATCGGCCTCGTCGAAAACATGCCGGACGGCGCGGCGCAGCGTCCCGGCGACATCGTGAAGTCGATGTCGGGCCAGACCATCGAGATCATCAACACCGATGCCGAGGGCCGCTTGGTGCTCGCCGACGCGCTTTGGTACACGAAGGAGCGCTTCAAGCCGAAGTTCATGATCGATCTCGCGACGCTGACCGGCGCCATCCTGATTTCGCTCGGCCAGGAATATGGCGGCCTGTTCGCCAATGACGACAAACTCGCCAAGCACCTGATCGAAGCCGGCGGCGAAACCGGCGAGCGCCTGTGGCGGCTGCCGCTCGGCCCGGAATACGACAAGCTGATCGATTCCAAATTCGCCGACATGAAAAACACCGGCGGCCGCCATGCCGGCTCGATCACCGCCGCGCAATTTCTTCAGCGCTTCGTCGACAAGACGCCGTGGGCGCATCTCGATATCGCCGGCACCGGCATGGGCGCGCCGGCCTCCGATATCAACACCAGCTGGGGGCCGGGCTGGGGCGTGCGGCTGCTCGACCGGCTGGTGCGCGACCGTCACGAGGGTTGAATGACCGAGGTCCATTTCTATCATTTGCAGTCGCAGCCGCTCGAACGCGCGCTGCCGCTTCTGATCGAGAAATGTCTCGAGCGCGGCTGGCGCTGCGTGGTGCAGGCGGCGTCCGCCGAGCGCGTCGATGCGCTCGACTCGCTGTTGTGGACCTATCGCGACGACAGCTTTCTCGCCCACGGCACCGACCGCGACGAGGAAGCGGCGGAGCATCCGGTGGTGTTGACCGCCAAGCCGGGAAACCCGAACGGCGCCGCGGTGCGTTTTCTGATCGACGGTGCCGCCGCCGCCGATCTCGCGGCCTACCGGCGCGCAATCGTTCTGTTCGACGGCAACGACCCCGACGCCGTCGATACCGCGCGCGACCAGTGGAAAGAGGCGCAGGGCGAGGGTTTCGAGGTAATCTATTGGCAGCAGGACAAGGACGGCCGCTGGCAGAAAAAAGAATAGGCGCCGCAGCCGTTTATCAAGGAATCCTATATCAATGAATCATGCCGACCGCGATCTCGCGGAGCGCAATCACAATAAAAATTCCCGCGAGCGGACCGAAGCGGAGCCAAGCCGGCGCATCGCGCCGCATGACGACGCGCGCCGCGATGGCGGGCGTTGCGATCAGCCCGCACAGCATCGTCCAATAGATGTAGCGATAGTCACTCGCGATTCCGACGACCGCGAAGGCAAGGGCATAGAGCGCGCCGGATATTGTCATCGAGAGCGTAATGCGCCGCGTCAGCGGATCGGGAATCGCGAATGCCGCGAGCGACCAGGCGAGGCAAAGCGTGAGCCACACATAGGGCCGGCCGAAGGGCGAGTCGTTGATTGCCTCCGACGCCCAGTCGATCGCCTCATAGAGAAAGGTCGGCGTGAAGGTGAACTCGTGTTGGTTCGTCGACTGCGAGCCGGTGTAGATCATCTGCTTGCAGTCGCCGCAGACGAACTGCAGGAAGCGGTTGATGTGGGCGGCGCGGTGCATGAGATAGGAAACGGGATCGGCGGCGAGTGCCGTGAGCCACATCTTCGTCAGCGGCCAGCCGAATTGGGGCTTCAGCTTCTCGTAGACTTCCTCGCAGCCGCCCCAGCCGTAAACGTCCCATGCCTGCGGCGTGTAGCAGGTGCGGTTCTTCGCCGCGAAATCCGGCCCGAAAAATCCCTGGAAGCGATCGATGCCGGAAAAATAGCTGATGCCGCCGATGTCGAACATTTGCAGCTGCGACATCGGATGAATGTCGTTCACGCGGAAGACGTGACGGTCGGCGAGGATATGGGCCGGCGCCACGGCAAGCGAGACCAGGCATACGGCGATACCCCGCTTGAGCCATCCGGTTTTCGCCCAGTAGCGGCTCGTGGCGGTGCCGGCGAGATCGAGCAGCGGCGGCAGCGCGAACAGCGCGTTCGCGCGCATGAAGGCGCCCATCACGAGAAACAGCCACATCGCGCCGACGGTCATCGCACGCTTCTTGATCGCGCCGCGCACGAGCGCCGCGGCACAGCCCGCCGCGAGCAACAGGCACACCGCCATGCCGACGTCCTTCACCAGCTGGCCGTTGAAATTGAGCGCGAGCGGGAAGAGCCCGGCGGCGAACGTGCAGGCGGCGACTTTGCCGCCTTCCGCTTCAAAGGCGCGCGCAAGCAAGACGAAGCCCGACCAATAGCCGGCCATGAACAGGACGAGCATCGGCTGCGGGCCGTTCCAGATCGCCTGCAGCGGAATCCACATCTTGCCCAACAGCGGCGGCTGCCAGTTGGTGAAGTCGCCGTTACGCGCGGCGGCAAAATAGGCCCAGGCGTCGTGATGCAGGATGCCGGGGTAGAAGGCGATGAAATTGAGCATCGCCGCGAGGAGCGCGGCGAGGAAAAGATGGCGATGGAAGGAAGCAGAAACGCCGCGCGATATCATGGAGCCGTATTGGATATCATGGATCGCTGGCTTAAGCCTGCCGCATGCGCAACCCGCAAAACAGAGCCGGGCCGCGATGCGGCCCGGCTTTAGATGTTCGCCTGCGAGCGCGAGAGCCGCTCAGTAGCAAACCGGACGGCGGATGAGTGCCCAGCCACCGGGCGTCCACGCCCAGCGCTTGCGCACGTAGCAGCTCGGCCCGTCGTAGTAATTATTGTAGTAGGCCGGATAGTAGTAGGCAGGGCCCGCGTAAACGCCCCACCAGCCGTGATGATGGCGATGCCAGTGCGCGGAAGCGGCCGTCGGCACCAGCGCGACGGCGCCAAAAGCGGCGGCGGCAACACCCAAGAGGGTCTTCTTCAACATGGGCGCGATCTCCTGAATAGCTCACGGTCGGTTCGATCGTGATCGCCTGTCTTACAGAGAGCCGGCTGAACCGAAGCTGAGGTCGGCGTTATTCGTGCGTTCAGCTAGCTGAACCGCGCTTGCAGACGCCATTCACCGGGCGCTCACCAACCCGGCCAAAAGTCGCCCCCGCGGCGGCGGTTTGCCGACACGGCGGGCGATTTGGCTCTACTCTTGCTCTACGCTAATGCGCGTGGCCGTTGTGGCCGTGCGGGTGATCGTGCCGAGTCAGGTGGAATTTCCGCACCACGACCGGGCCGCTGGCGAAACCCGCGACGAACAGGACTGCGACGACCGTAAGGAAGGCCATGACTTCAATCGACATGGCAGTCTCCATTTGCATCCCGTCGCTCCCTCGGGGCGCGCTTGCCCCTTCTTTCCCGTGCCAGTAGAACGCCGCTACCCGAAACAAGTTCCCCCGCAATCGGACCCGCACGGACCCCCGCCATGGCGCGCGAGCGTACCTTTTCGATCATCAAGCCCGATGCCACGCGCCGCAATCTCACCGGCGCCATCAATGACCGGGTCGAGAAAGCAGGGCTCAGGATCGTGGCGCAAAAGCGGCTGAAGATGACCAAGCCGCAGGCCGAGAGCTTCTACGCCGTCCACCGCGAGCGGCCGTTCTTCGCCGGCCTCGTCGCCTTCATGACCTCGGGACCGGTCGTGGTGCAGGTACTGGAGGGCGAGAACGCGGTCGCGAAATACCGCGAAGTGATGGGTGCGACCGATCCGGTCAAGGCCGCGGCCGGCACCATCCGCAAGGACTTCGCCGAGTCGATCGAAGCCAATTCCGTCCATGGTTCCGACAGCCCCGAGAACGCGGCGGCGGAAATCGCCTTTTTCTTCAAGGATCACGAGATCGTCGGCTAGGTTGGTAAAACTAGAGGCGACGGCTTGATGGGCATCGACCAGCCGGTTTTCTGGCTTGCCGTTCTCCAGATCATCTGGGTGAACGTCCTGCTGTCGGGCGACAACGCGGTCGTCATCGCGCTCGCCTGCCGGCAGCTGCCGCCACGAACGCGCAATTGGGGTATCACGCTCGGCGCGGCGGTGGCCGTCGTTCTGCGCATTCTTTTCACCGGCATCGTGGCGACGTTGCTCGTGTTGCCGTGGTTGAAATTCGCCGGCGGCCTCGCGCTGCTCTACATCGCGGTCGACCTCGTCAAAACCGACGACGGCGGCGGCGGTGCCAAGGTGAAGGCCCATGACAGCCTGTGGCGGGCGGTCGGCACCGTCGCGGTCGCCGACATCGTGATGAGTCTCGACAATGTCGTGGCGATCGCCGCCGTCGCGAAGGGAAGCTGGATGCTGCTCTCGCTCGGCCTCGCGATTTCGATTCCGTTGATCGTGGCGGGAGCCGCGCTCATCACCATGGTCTTCGAGCGCTGGCCGATCCTGGTCTGGGCCGGTGCCGGCCTTCTCGGTTGGCTCGCGGGCGATCTCCTGATCAGCGACCCGGCAATCGTCGAGCGCATCGGCGAAGAGACGTCCGCCCGCTACGATTTGTGGGCCGCGGCGGCGGGCGCGCTAATCGTGGTCGCGATCGGGTATTTGCGGAAAAAAATGCAGGCGCGCGCGGCAGCGGCAAACAAGCCGAGGCGGATCGCCAAGACGACGCGGGTGCCGGCGCCGCGCCGCTCGCGCGTGCGGGCGAAAGCCGGCCGGCGCTGATTCACTTTTCAGGTATCGCGCGCTAGATCTGCGGCGAAACGAGCGCGCGATCCGCGCCGCCGTTCACGCCCGCGACCACGACCCGCTCGCCCTCGATCGTGAGCTTGCCTTCGGCGAGCAGCCGCAGCGCCGCCGGATAGATGCGGTGCTCGGCCGCGAGCACCCGCATCGCCAATTCCTCTTCATCGTCGCCCTCCAACACCGGCACCGCCGCCTGCATCACGATCGGCCCGGAATCGAGTTCGGGCACCACGAAATGCACGGTGCAGCCATGCACCTTCACCCCGGCGTCGAGCGCGCGCACATGCGTGTCGATACCCTTGAAGGCGGGCAGCAGCGACGGGTGGACGTTGAGCAGGCGGCCCTCCCATCGCTTCGCGAAGTCCGCGGTCAGGACGCGCATGAAGCCGGCGAGGCAGATGATGTCGATGTTCGCGCCGGCGAGTTGCTTCGCGAGTTCGGCCTCGAATGCTTCGCGCGATTTGTAGGCGGCGTGATCGATCGTCGCGGTCGCGATGGATTTCGACTGCGCCAGTTCCAGCCCGCGGGCCTCGGGCCGGTTCGAGACGACGAGCGCGATTTCGGCGGGATAGTCGCGCCCGCTCGCCGCCTCGATCAGCGCGCCCATGTTGGAGCCGCGGCCGGAGATCAGGATGGCAACGCGCTTGCGCGCCATTTCAGGCTCCGAGATCAAGGTGGCCGGAATAGGCGACGCGCGCGCCGTCCGCGGCCGCGATCTCTCCGATCCGCGCGACCTTCTCTCCGGCTTTCGCGAAGCTCGCCGCCACCGCCTCGGCTTCTTTTTCGCCGGCGATCACGATCATGCCGGCGCCGCAATTGAACGTGCGCAGCATTTCGGCCTCCGCGATCCGGCCCGCGCGCGCGAGCCACTGAAAGACCGGCGGCACGCGAAGCCTCGCGAGGTCGATCTTGGCGGCCATGTTCTTCGGCAGCACGCGCGGAATGTTGTCGGTAAAGCCGCCGCCGGTGATGTGGGCGAGCGCCTTGATGCCGCCGCTCGCTTTCAACGCGGCGAGCGCGGGCTTCACGTAAATCCGCGTCGGCGCAAGCAGCGCCTCGCCGAGTGATTTCGCCTTGTCGAACGGCGCCGCGCCGTCGAGCTTGGCGCCCGCCGCCTCGATCACTTTTCGCACCAGCGAAAATCCGTTGGCATGAACGCCGGAGGAGGCGAGCGCGAGGATCTGGTCGCCCGCGGTAATATCTTTCCTTGGTAATAATTTCTCGCGCTCGACCGCGCCGAGCGCGAAGCCCGCGAGGTCGTAATCGCCCGCCGCGTAAAGCCCCGGCATCTCGGCGGTCTCGCCGCCGATGAGCGCGCACCCCGCCTGCCGGCATCCGGCGGCGATTCCCTTGACCACTTCGGCGGCTTGTTCGGGATCGAGCTTGCCGCAGGCGAAATAATCGAGAAACAACAGCGGTTCCGCGCCCTGCACGACGAGGTCGTTGACGTTCATGGCGACGAGATCGACGCCGATCGTGTCGTGACGGCCGCATTCGATCGCGAGCTTCAACTTGGTGCCGACCCCGTCGGTCGCCGCCACCAGCAGCGGATCGCGATAGCCCGCGCGCTTCAAGTCGAACACCCCGCCGAAGCCGCCGATCTCGGCATCGGCGCCGGCGCGCGCGGTCGCTTTCACCAGCGGTTTGATCAGATCGACGAGCCGGTTGCCGGCATCGATGTCGACGCCGGCGTCGCGGTAGCTGAGCCCTCTCGCCTTGGCCATTTCGGCCTCCAAGGGGGCCGGTTAGCCCGAACGGGGCAGCGACGCAAGAAGAGCGGCAGCCTCGGGCCGCGCTTGGCAGGGGGCCAGCCGCGTGGCTATGTCTTGAATCGAAGCGGGGCGATCAAAGCGTGAACCTTCCCAACGCCATTACCATTGGCCGTTTTCTCCTGGTGCCGGTCGTCGTCTGGGCGATCGCGTCGGGGCAAATGCTGTTTGCGTTCTGGCTGTTCGTGGCGGCGGCGGTTTCCGATTCCGTCGACGGCTTTCTCGCCAAGCAGCTCGGCATGACCAGCGAATTCGGCGCCTATCTCGATCCGCTCGCCGACAAGGCGATGCTGATGTCGATCTACGTCTCGCTGTCGATCGCGGCATTGCTGCCGCTGTGGGTCGTGATCGCGGTCGTCTCGCGCGATGTCATGATTCTCGGCGCCATCGTCGTGTCCTGGCTGGTCGAGCAGCCGCTCGAGATTCATCCCTTGCTGGTGTCGAAGCTCAACACCGGGGCGCAATTCGTCCTCGCCGCGCTGGTGCTGGCATCGAACGCCTTCGGCTTCGATCCGGGCTACGCCTATCCGGCAGCACTTGCCATCGTCGGCGCCTTGACGGGCCTTTCGGCGGCGGCCTATCTCGTCGCCTGGATGCGCCATATGGCGTCCTGAGCGCCCCGCAATGACCCTGCAACGCCAACTCCTGTTCTGGCTCGGCGCGCTCGCGGTGCTCATCCTGATCGTGTGGGTGCTGCACGAGATGCTGCTGCCCTTCGTCGCCGGCACCGCGCTCGCCTATCTGTTGAACCCGGCGGCCGACCGCCTCGAGCGGCTGGGGATTCCCCGCATCGTCGCCACGCTGATCGTGGTCGGGCTGTTCGTGCTGTTCTTCGTGCTGGTCGGCGTCATGCTGTTCCCGATCCTCGGCAACCAGCTGTTCTCCTTCCTCCAGCGTCTGCCGGAATACGTCACGCGGCTGCAGGAGCTGATCGCGCAGGAAAACAAGGAGTGGCTGCAGCGCCTGGTCGGCGACAAATTGCCCGACATTCAGAAATCGCTCGGCGATCTGATGGGCGAGGGCGCGACCTGGCTCGTCGCCTTCCTGAAGTCGCTGTGGTCCGGCGGCCGCGCGATCATCTCGGTGTTCTCGCTCATCATCATCACGCCGGTGGTCGCCTTCTACGTGCTCTATGATTGGCACGCGGTCGTCGACAAGGTCGATTCCTGGCTGCCGCGCCGCTACCGCGACACCATCCGCATGCTGGCGGCCGAGATCGATCGCTCAATCGCGGGCTTCCTGCGCGGGCAGGCGCTGGTGTGCATGATCCTCGGCCTTTATTACGCGGTCGGGCTTACGCTCGCCGGCTTGAATTTCGGCCTGTTGATCGGTTCCGGCTCGGGCGTCTTGACCTTCGTTCCCTATGTCGGCTCGGTCGTCGGCCTCGTCATCGGCATGATCGTCGCGATCGTCCAGTTCTGGCCGAATTTGTTTTCGATCCTGGTCGTGCTGACGATCTTCATCATCGGCCAGTTCCTCGAAGGCTACGTGTTGTCGCCGAAGCTCGTCGGCGAAAGCGTCGGCCTGCATCCGGTGTGGCTGATGTTCGCGCTGTTCGCCTTCGGCTATCTGTTCGGCTTCGTCGGCCTCCTGATCGCGATTCCGCTCGCCGCCGCGGTCGGCGTGCTCTTGCGCTTCGCGCTCGCGCAATATCTCGCCAGTCCCCTTTACACGGGCAGGCCGCGCGGCGGCGGCCAATGACCGCGCAGCGGCCCGGCGTCTTCGCCCGTCAGCTTGCATTCGATCTTCCCCACGCCGAGAGCTTTCGCCGCGACGACTTTCTTGCAAGCGCCGCCAACGAGGCGGCGCTTTCGCTCGTCGATCGCTGGCCCGAATGGCCCGGCGGCATGGCGGCGATCGTCGGCCCGCGCGGCGCCGGCAAAAGCCATCTTGCCGCCATCTGGGCCGAGCGCGCGGGGGCCCGCATCGTCGCGGCCTCGGCCCTCGCACGCGCCGACGTGCCGGCGGCGCTCGCCACCGGCGCGCTCGTGGTCGAGGATGCGGCACCCGGTGCGGCCGACGAGGCGGCGCTCTTTCATCTTTTGAATCTTGCCCGCGAGGACGGCGCCTGGCTCTTGTTCACCGCCTCGCGGCGTCTCGACGGCCCCGGCTTCGCGCTGCCCGATCTCGTATCGCGGCTGCGCGCGCTGCCCTCGGTGGCGCTCGCGCCGCCGGACGACGCGCTGTTGTCCGCCGTGCTGGTCAAATTGTTCGCCGACCGGCAGCTCGCGGTGGGCGAGGGCGTGATCGCCTATCTGCTGGCGCGCATGGAGCGCTCGTTTGCGGCCGCCCGCGAGACGGTGGCGAGGCTCGATGCCGCGGCGCTGTCGCGCGGGCGCGCCGTGAACCGCGGGCTTGCCGCCGAGATCTTCCGCGAAGAATAAATGGTCTTTATTTTCAATAGCTTGTGCCGATCGTCATCCGGCGCCAAACTGTCATCCGGTGTTAATGTGCGCCGGCGATAATGGGCGGCAACAAGGCGTCCAAGAAAACTTCAAAATGTCAGCCGAAATCAAGATCGTGCCGGGCGGGCCGGCGAAGGGCCAGATCGCGGAATTCGCGACGCCGGCGAGCGAACTCGTCGTGAGCCCGCAGCGGTTTGTGAACCGCGAGCTTTCGTGGCTGCGCTTCAACCGCCGCGTCGTCGAGGAAGCCGCCAATCCCAAGCACCCGCTCCTGGAGCAGCTCCGCTTTCTTTCGATCTCCGCCGGCAACCTCGACGAATTTTTCATGGTGCGCGCCGCCGGCCTCAAGGGCCAGGTGCGCGCGGGCCTGACGACGGCGAGCCCCGACGGCTTGACGCCGGCCGAGCAACTCGCGCGCATCTCGGTCGAAGTGGCGACGCTCGCCTCCGATCAGCAGGCGCGCTGGCGCGAATTGCGCGGCGCGCTCGCGGCTGTCGGCGTCGTGCTGGCGGAGGGCGGCGATCTCGCCAAGAACGAGCGCACCTGGCTCGACTCGCACTTCTTGCATCATATCTTCCCGGTGATCACGCCGCTGTCGATCGATCCCGCGCATCCGTTTCCGTTCATTCCCAACCGCAGCTTTTCGCTCGCCCTCGAGCTCGCGCGCATGAGCGACGGGCGCGGCATGAAGGCGCTGATCCGCGTGCCGGCGCAAATCGCGCGCTTCATTCGCCTTCCCGAACGGAAGCAGGGCGAGATGCGCTTCATCGCGTTGGAGACCGCGATTCTGTTATTCGTCGGCCGCCTGTTCCCCGGTTACCAGGTGCGCGGGCAGGGCGCCTTCCGCATCATCCGCGACAGCGACATCATGGTCGAGGAAGAGGCCGAGGATCTGGTGCGGCTGTTCGAGACCGCGTTGAAGCGCCGCCGGCGCGGGTCGGTGATCCGCCTCGAAATCGACGCGGCGATGCCCGAGGGCCTGCGCGCCTTCGTCGCCCGCGCGCTCGCCGCGACCGGCGACGAAATTTTCCTCGTCGACGGCATGATCGCGCTCGCCGAGCTCGATCAGCTGGTGGCGATCGACCGGCCGGATCTCAAGTTCACGCCCTACGAGCCGCGCTTTCCCGAACGCGTACGCGAGCAGGACGGCGATTGTTTCGCCGCCATCCGCCAGAAGGACATGGTGATCCACCACCCCTATGAATCGTTCGACGTGGTGGTGCAGCTCCTCAATCAGGCGGCGCGCGATCCGGACGTGATCGCGATCAAGCAGACGCTCTATCGCACCTCGTCCCAGAGCCCGATCGTGCACGCGCTGGCCGAAGCCGCGGAAGCCGGCAAGTCGGTGACCGCGCTGGTGGAATTGAAGGCGCGCTTCGACGAGGAAGCGAACATTCGTTGGGCGCGTGATCTCGAGCGCGCCGGCGTCCAGGTCGTGTTCGGATTCCTCGAGCTCAAGACCCACGCCAAGCTTTCGCTCGTCGTGCGCCGCGAGGGCGATTCATTGGTCAATTACGTGCACGTCGGCAGCGGTAACTATCATCCGATCACCGCGCGCAGCTATACGGATCTCTCGTTCTTCACCACCGATCCGACGATCGCGCGCGACGTCGCCCGCATCTTCAATTTCATCACCGGCTATGCCGAGCCCACCGAGCTCGAACGGATCGCCGTTTCGCCCGGTGGCGTGCGCAAGCGCATTCTCGGCCACGTCGAAGCCGAGATCGCGCACGCCAAGGCCGGCCGCCCGGCGGCGATCTGGGCGAAGATGAACGCGCTCGTCGATCCGGGAATCATCGACGCGCTTTACGCCGCGAGCCGCGCCGGCGTCGAGATCGATCTCGTGGTGCGGGGCATTTGCTGCCTGCGTCCCGGCATCCCGGGTCTGTCCGACAGAATTCGCGTGAAATCGATCATCGGCCGCTTCCTCGAGCACGGCCGCATTTATTGCTTCGGAGCCGGTCACGGCCTGCCGCACGCGGATGCCGCCGTCTACATTTCCTCGGCCGATCTCATGCCGCGCAATCTCGACCGCCGCGTCGAAGTTCTCTGCCCCATCCTCAACGCGACCGTGCATCAGCAGGTGCTCGATCAGATCATGGTCGCGAACCTCAAGGACAACGAGCAGAGCTATAGGGTCTTGCCTGACGGCACGAGCGCGCGCATCTTGCCGGCGGAGGGCGAGGAATCGTTCAACGCCCACCGCTATTTCATGACCAATCCGAGTCTGTCAGGCCGTGGAAAGTCTCTCCAAGCTTCTTCGCCGCAGAGCCTCTTCCGTCGAAGCGCCCGCGGCTGAACGGATGCCGGACGAGGCGCCGGGGCGCCTGCCGCTCGGGCGGCCGATCGCGGTCATCGACATCGGCTCGAACTCGGTGCGGCTCGTCGTCTATGAAGCGCTCGTCCGCAGCCCGACGCCGATCTTCAACGAAAAAGTGCTGTGCGGCCTCGGTCGCGAGGTCGCGAGCAAGAGCATGCTCGCCAAGGATGCGATCGATGAAGCGCTCTCGGCGCTCATGCGCTTTCGCGCGCTGTGCGCGGTGATGCGGGTCGAGCGCGTGCATGCGATTGCGACCGCGGCGGTGCGCGAGGCGAAAAACGGCCCGGCCTTCATCAAGGACGCGGCATCCGCCTGCGGCGCCGCCGTCGACGTGCTGTCCGGACCGCGGGAGGCGCAGCTTGCCGCCGCCGGCGTCGCCGCCGGTTTCTACCGGCCCGACGGCGTCGTCGGCGATCTCGGCGGCGGCTCGCTCGAACTCGTGGAAGTCGCGGGCGATCGCAGCAAGAACGGCCAGACGCTGCCGCTGGGCGGCCTTTCGCTCGTCGACAGCGCCGAGCATTCGCTCGACAAGGCGAAGAAAATCGTCCGCGGCGCGCTGTCCGGCAGTCCCGCCCTTGCCAATCTCAAGGACCGCACCTTTTACGCCGTCGGCGGTACGTGGCGCGCGCTCGCGCGCCTGCATATGCACCAGATCGACTATCCGCTGCACGTGACGCACGGCTATTCGATCGAGACCGATGCCGCGATCGACTTTTGCGATGACGTGCAGCGGCTCGATCCCGACGCCCTGTCCGATATCGAAGAGATTTCCTCCGGCCGCCGTCCGCTGCTCGCCTATGGTGCGCTCGTGCTGGGCGAAGTGCTGAAGGCCGGCAAGCCCTCCCGGCTTGTCATTTCCGCCTTCGGCGTGCGCGAGGGCCTGTTGCACGAGCAGCTTCCGCCGGAGGAGCGCGCGCGCGATCCGCTGCTCGCCGCCGCCGCCGCGCTCAATTTGCTGCGCTCGCGCTCGCCGCGCCACGGCGAAGAGCTGATCGGCTGGACCGACGGCTTCATGCAATCGGTCGAGATCGAGGAGAGCGCCGAGGAGAAACGGCTCCGGCACGCGGCATGTCTCCTTGCCGACATCGGCTGGCGCGCGCATCCCGATTACCGCGGCGAGCAATCGCTCAACATCATCGCCAATGCCGCCTTCGCCGGCATCGATCATCCCGGCCGCGCGTTTCTCGCGCTCGCCGTGTTCTACCGCCACGTCGGGTGGAAGGAGGAGCCCTCCGAGCGGCTGCGCAAACTTGCGACGGAGAGGCTCTTGGAGCGTGCCCGCATTCTCGGCGGGGCGATGCGCGTCGCCTATCTCGCCTCGGCCTCGATGCCGGGCGTCTTGCCGCGCGCGCCGATGCGGGTGGAGAAGGGCCAGCTCGTGCTCGCGCTCGAAGGCGAACTCGCGGCGCTGTCCGGCGGCCGCCTGAAGAAGCGCCTCAACCAGCTCGGCAAGCTGATCGGCCGCAAGAGCGAGATTGCGGCGAGCTAGCGCGCGAACTCGTGAACAGCCCCTTGGACGGCGTAGAGTCGGCTTTTGCGCCGTAAGCGTCCGTTGTGTGCGGTGCGCGGCGCGCCCGCAATCGATCACGCGCTGACGACGACCGTACCGTCGGTGGCTTCCGTCGGTGACGCGAGAAGCGGGCCGAGATTTTCCTTGATCCAAGGCATCAAGGTCTGCGTCGACATTTCCGCGACGGTCCTGTTGCTGAACAGCGACACGGCAATGATCGTATCGTCGGCACCCGCCACCAGATAATAGCCCTTGAAACCGTCCATCTTTTGCATGACCGGCAGCGCGCCTGCTTTGACGCGCTTGGCGAATTCGTCGGCCATGCCCGGCTTGACTTTGCCCCGCCGGATTGCCGCAAAAAGCTGCTGACTCATTTGTTCGCCCCCTCAATTGGTGATCATACGAGAATACAGGCAAGCCGCGCGTGTTGAAAGGTCGCAGCCGCGCCACGCTCTACGGCGGAATGCGGACATTCACCAAGGTCTACTCGTGACGATTGCCTCGAGCACGCGCAAAGCGTCGTAAGTTCCGTCCGCTTCGCCCTTTTCAAAGTCCTGCTCCTCCTGTGCCATGGTGTTCGTAACGTGGGCAAGGCAGAGAACTTGTTTTCTTGCGGCGCGGGCAAATGCATAGAGCGCGGCGGCTTCCATTTCGACCGCCAGCACGCTTTTCGATCTTGCTGCCTCGATGGCCTCGGCGGTTTCACGAAACGGAGCATCCGTCGTCCAGCTCGAGCCGACGACGGCATGGAGACCCTGTCTCCTGAGCGCATCGGCCGCCATTGAAATCAGGCGAGGATCAGCCTCGCTATATTCTGACGGCGCGGCGTAATGATAACTCGTCCCTTCGTCGCGCAACGCGCGCTCAATGATCACAAAATAGGGCGTCTGTCCGGCCGGCGTGATCTGGCCGGCCGACGTGAGGCTGATCAGCAAGCGGCAGCCGCTCGCGAACAATTCTTCCGCGATCAGGACGGCAAAGGGCGCGCCTACCGCGCAGCCGACAATCCCGACGATTTGGCCGGCAAGCGTGAAGGTATCGAGCCTCGTATGGTAGCAGGGCCAGCCATCAAAGAGCCGTGCCTGACCCGCGTGCCTCAGGCGGCGCACGATGTCGCCATCGGGGTCCAAAATGCACACCGGCGGCACCTCGGCCGCGGCGAGTCCTTTTTGTCGCCGCGCCTCGCGCAGCAGCGCCGCCGGCTGGAAAACCGATGGCGAGGAGGGGTTCTTGTTGTCGAGCAGAGGCGGCATGACCCGTTCTTAGGAAGGCAAGCGTCCGAACACAACGCCGTAGTGAGAGGGCGGCATCTCGACAAGCGGTGTGAGTTTCAAGCCGCCTTCATCAAGCGCGCGTCCATCCGGAGTTGGCCGCGAGCTTATGCGTCCACGCCCTGGCTCCGCGCCGGCGGTTCGCGCTCGACCACGACCACGCGGCCGTCCTCGAAGGCGAGCGCGAGTTCGCCGCGTTTCAGCTTCAACGCCTGCTCGCCGAACATCGCGCGCCGCCAGCCCCTGAGCGCCGGCACGTCGGCGGCGTCATCGAGCGCGATCTTCTGCAAATCGTCGACCGTGGCGATCACCTTGGAGGCCACGCCATGCTGCTCGGAGATCATGCGCAGGAGTACTTTCAGCAATTCGACCGTCGCCGAGACCCCGTTCGAGATCGGTCTGTCGCGGATGAGCCGCGGCAGCGTCTTCGGATCGCGTGCGAGCCCCGCGCGCACCGCCTCGACGATCGCCTCGCCCGCCTTCGAGCGCTCGAATCCCTTGGGCAGCGCTCGCAGATGCGACAGCGCCTCGGGCGTTTTCGGCTGCTGGTGCGCGATCTCGGCGATCGCCTCGTCCTTCAAGACGCGTCCGCGCGGCAGATCGCGCGATTGCGCCTCGCGCTCGCGCCAGGCCGCGACTTCCATCAGCACCGCGAGCTCCTTCGGCTTCCGCACCCGCGTCTTCAGACGCTGCCAGGCGTTGTGCGGCTCCTGCTTGTAGGTCTCGGGCGAGGTGAGAATTTTCATCTCGTCCTCGACCCAGTCGAGGCGATTCTTCGTTTCGAGGTCGGCCTTCAGCTTGAGGTAGATGTCGCGCAGATGCGTCACGTCCGAGATCGCGTAGGCGACTTGCGCCGGCGACAGCGGCCGCCGCGACCAGTCGGTGAAACGCGAGGACTTGTCGATGGCGCCGCCGGTGATGCGCTGCACGAGCTGGTCGTAGGAAATTGAATCGCCATAGCCCAGCACCATGGCGGCGACCTGCGTGTCGAACATCGGCTTCGGGATGAGCTTCGCCAGATTCCAGGCGATTTCGACGTCCTGGCGGGCGGCGTGGAACACTTTCACCACGCGCTCGTCCGCCATCAGCTGGAAGAAGGGCGAAAGATCGAAGTCGGGCGCCAGCGCGTCGATGATCGCCGCCTCGTCCGGCCCCGCCATTTGCACCACACAGAGCTTCGGCCAAAAGGTGGTCTCGCGCAGGAATTCGGTGTCGACGGTGACGAAGGGATGGCGCGCGAGCCGTTCGCAAACGGCGGCAAGCTCGGCGCTGGAAGTCACAAGATCCATGATCATTTCATAGCAGTTAGGGACGCGAGGCGACTATGTAACGGGCATTCAAATGTCTTGAAATGGCCACTGTTTTGGTGCACAAGCTTCGCCTGCAAGCGCTTATGCGCTCACGGGCCGCGTGTCTGAAATCGAAATTCTTCAATTTCCGCCCGTTTTCCTCAACTTACATCGACAACCCAAGTCGCGCGGGGAAGTCTCATCCACCCGCGAATAGCGGCTGGCGATTCGTTAACGATTCGCCGAACCGCTCTCGCCTGACAGAAAGAACCCTACCTTGACTCCTTTTCATCGTCTCGGCCTCGCTGCGCCGATCGCGCAAGCGCTCGTCGAAGAACAATACGTCACCCCGACGCCGATTCAGGTCGAGGCCATCCCGCACGTGCTCGCCGGCCGCGACCTCGTCGGCATCGCCCAGACCGGCACCGGCAAGACGGCGGCCTTCGCGCTGCCCATCCTGCATCATCTCATGGCGCGCCGCTTTCGCCCCGAGCGGCGGCATTGCCGCGTGCTCGTGCTGAGCCCGACGCGCGAGCTTTCGGGCCAGATCCTCGAGAGCTTCAAGACCTATGGCCGGCATGTGCGCCCGAGCGTGGCGCTCGCTATCGGCGGCGTTCCGATTAATCGCCAGATACGCGCGCTTTCCAACGGCGTCGACGTGCTGGTCGCCACCCCCGGCCGCCTGCTCGACCTCATGCAATCGCACGCCGTGCAGCTCGATCGCGTCGAGATTCTCGTGCTCGACGAGGCCGACCGCATGCTCGACATGGGCTTCATCCACGACATCCGCGCGATCGTGGCGAAGCTCCCGGCCCAGCGCCAGACGCTCTTCTTCTCGGCGACGATGCCCGACGAGATCGAGAAGCTCGCGGCGAAGCTCCTGCGCGATCCGGTTCGCGTGGCGGTGACGCCGCCGTCGAAAACCGCCGACCGCATCAACCAGCGCGTCATTCACGTCGACCGCGGCGGCAAGAACGCTCTCCTCGCCGAGGTGCTGCGCGACGAGGCGACCGGCCGCACGCTCGTGTTCACGCGCACCAAGCGCGGCGCCGACCGCGTGGTGAAGAGCCTCGCGAGCGCCGGCATTCACGCCGAGGCGATCCACGGCAACAAGTCGCAGAACCAGCGCGAGCGCGTGCTCGCCGCCTTCCGCGACGGCAAACTGCGCACGTTGATCGCGACCGACATCGCCGCCCGCGGCATCGACGTCGACGGCATCACCCATGTCGTCAACTTCGACCTCCCCAACATCGCCGACAGCTACGTCCACCGCATCGGCCGCACCGCGCGGGCGGGCGCCGAAGGGATCGCCATCTCGTTCTGCGATCATGAGGAGCGGGCTTACTTACGCGACATCGAGCGGCTGATCCACGCGCCGATCGCGGCGACCGACCGCCGCGGCAACCCGCCGTCGGGGCCGCAGGCGCACGCCTCCCGGCCGCATCAGCCGCATCAGAAGAACAAGCACCGTCGCGGCCGCAACCATCGGGGTGGAGAGCACGGCCACGCCCATCATGCGCAGGGCCGTCCCGCCCATGGCGAGGGCCGGCATCAGGCGCGCCCGGCGCAGGCGCATTCCGCAGCCGGCGAGCCGCAACGTGGCGGCGATCTGAACGGCGTTGCATTCCTGCACCGAAAGCGCGATCACCGTGCCGCCCAAGGGCGCTCAGGTGAACGCACGGATGGGCCGAATGGCGCGCGCCGCCATTCGCGCTGACGGCATCGGAGCAAAGGAGAGCAGGCATGCCGAAGGAAGAAATGCTGGAATTCGACGGAACCGTGATCGAGGTCCTGCCGGACGGCAATTACCGGGTGAAGCTCGACAACGAGCACATGGTGCTGGCCTACGCCGCCGGCAAGATGAAGAAGAACCGCATCCGCACGCTCGCCGGCGACCGCGTGATCGTGGAGATGTCGCCCTACGATCTCGATCGCGGCCGCATCAGCTTCCGCCACAAGACCGGCCCGGCGGTGGCGCCGGCCCAGCGCCGGCAGAATTTCCGGCGGCGCTGATCGCGGCGCCGCTTGAGGGGGCGGCGAGCCGCCCCGCGGGCGCTTTGCCGCGCCGCTGAATTGCGTTATGCACTCGCCGTTTGCATCGGCTCGAGCTTCCGGGATTCCCATGCATCGCTATCGCTCTCATACGTGCGGCGCGCTCCGCGCGTCGCATATCGGCGAGACAGTGCGGCTCGCCGGCTGGTGCCACCGCATCCGCGACCATGGCGGCCTCCTGTTCATCGATCTGCGTGATCACTACGGCTTGACGCAAGTCGTCGCCGATCCCGACTCGCCCGCTTTCAAGACCGCCGAGAAGTTGCGCTCCGAATGGGTGGTGCGGATCGACGGCAAGGTGCGGAAGCGCCCGGAAGGCACGGAGAATCCGGAGCTCCCGACCGGCGCGGTCGAGGTCTTCGCGAGCGAGATCGAGGTGCTCGGGCCGGCCGGCGAATTGCCGCTGCCGGTATTCGGCGAGCAGGAATATCCCGAGGAAATCCGGTTGAAATACCGCTTTCTCGATTTGCGGCGCGAGCGCATTCACGCGAACATCATCAAGCGCGGCGCGATCATCGACAGTCTTCGCCGCCGCATGAAGGAGCAGGGCTTCTTCGAATTCCAGACGCCGATTCTGACCGCGAGCTCGCCCGAGGGCGCGCGCGATTATCTCGTGCCCTCGCGCCTGCATCCCGGCAAGTTCTACGCGCTGCCGCAGGCACCGCAGCAGTTCAAGCAATTGATCATGGTGTCGGGCTTCGACCGCTACTTTCAGATCGCGCCTTGCTTTCGCGACGAGGACGCGCGCGCTGACCGCTCGCCCGGCGAGTTCTATCAGCTCGACATCGAGATGAGCTTCGTGACGCAAGACGACGTGTTCGCCGCGGTCGAGCCCGTGTTGCGCGGCGTGTTCGAGGAATTTTCCGGCGGCAAGCCCGTGACCAAGAAGTTTCCGCGCATCCCCTACGCCGAGGCGATGCTGAAATACGGCTCCGACAAGCCGGATCTGCGCAATCCGATCGTGATCGCCGACGTCACCGAGGAATTCGGCTTGGACGCGGTGGAGTTCAAGGCGTTCAAGAACGTCATTAAGCAAGGCGGCGTCGTGCGCGCGATCCCGGCGCCGGGCGCGGCGCGCGAGCCGCGCTCCTTCTTCGACAAGCTGAACGAATGGGCGCGCGCCGACATGGGCGCGCCGGGTCTCGGCTACATCGTGTTCGAGGCCGACGGCGGCAAAGGGCCGATCGCGAAGTTCGTTCCCGCCGACGTGCAGCAGAAGATTGCGGCGAAGGCCGGAATCAAGCCGGGCGACGCCGTCTTTTTCGCCGCCGACAAGCCGGGTTCTGCGGCGAAACTCGCGGGTGCTGCGCGCAGCAAAATCGGCGAGGAGCTCGGACTCCTCGGCAAGGACCGCTTCGAATTCTGCTGGATCGTCGATTTTCCGATGTACGAGTGGAACGAGGAGGAGAAGAAGATCGACTTTTCCCACAACCCGTTCTCGATGCCGAACCTGCCCGCCGAGGAGTTCCTCAAACTCGACGCCAAGGACCGGAACAAGATCCTCGCGCTGAAGGCGATCCAGTACGACATCGTCTGCAACGGCGTGGAGCTGTCCTCCGGCGCCATCCGCAATCATCGCCCCGACGTGATGAAGAAGGCCTTCGCCATCGCCGGCTATGGCGAGGACGTGCTGGAGCAAAAATTCGCCGGCATGCTGCGCGCGCTCAGCAACGGCGCGCCGCCGCATGGCGGCATCGCGCCCGGCATCGACCGCATCGTGATGCTCCTGTGCGGCGAGGAGAATCTGCGCGAGGTGGTGCTGTTCCCGATGAACCAGCAGGCGGAAGACCTCTTGATGGGCGCCCCGTCGGAGGTCTCGCCCAAGCAATTGCGCGAACTGCACATCCGTCTCGCGCTGCCCGAGAAGAAATGAACGCCTACAGCCGCGACAATCCGAGCCCGCGCTACCGCGAGCTGCTCTCGCTCTATGCGCGGATGCACCGCGAGGGCAATACCGGCCAGGCGAAAAGCCCTGACGAAACCTATGCCGGCGGCAGCCTGCGGCCGCATCTTTCCGCGATCCGCGCCCTCGCCCGCCGCACCGGCGCGAAGAGCATGCTTGATTACGGCAGCGGGAAGGGGAAGCTCTACAAGCAGCGGAACCTCGCGCTTGCGAATGGCGAGATCATCGAGAGCGTCGCCGACTATCTCGGCGTCGAGAAGATCGCCTGCTTCGATCCCGGCGTACCCGAATATTCGACGCTTCCATCGGAAAAATTCGACGGCGTCGTTTCCACCGACGTGCTCGAGCATTGCCCGGAAGAGGACATTCCCTGGATCGTCGGCGAGATGTTCGGCGCGGCGAAAAAATTCGTGTTCGCCAATGTCGCGAGCTATCCGGCGGAAAAGACCCTGCCGAACGGCGAGAACGCCCATTGCACCCAGCGCCCGCCCGCCTGGTGGAGCGATTTGTTGCGCAAGATTTCGGCGCGTCATCCGGACATCATCTACCGGTTCGAGATCACCGAAAAACACCCGGGCCTCCTGAACAAACTCCGCGGCCGCCGCTGGACCATGAGCACGGTCGCGAATTTCGCTGGCGCCTGAACTTGAGCCGAGATCGCTCGCGATCGAAGCGCCGAATTTTCGCCAGATGACTTAGAGATTGCGAAATGCAATAGTTTCATGCTGTCCGGAAGGAATAATGTCGATGCTTCGCTATGATCGAGTTGCGTTCGGCTACGAACCATATCCGATTGGGCTGATCTCTGGAGTTTTCGAGCCGGGTATTTATCAGGACCTGTGCGAGACGTATCCGGACAAGCCTCTCTTTCAATACATGCCCAATCTGGGGAACAAATATTCGCTATCGGAGGTGAATAACCCGTCTCAGTATCGCTCCTTTCTTCGGCGCTCGGCGAATTGGCGCTCGTTCTATGATTACGTTAAGAGCAAGGAATTCGTCGTAAAGACGCTGCAGATGCTGGAAGCCAATAATATTAATATGGCTCTGCGCAAACCCAAGATTGTATCCGGTTCCGGCAGCTGGAAACGCACGAGCCTTCTTGGGCGTCTACTCGGGTGGACCGAACTCAATGCCCGATTCGAATTTTCGATGATGGGCGGGAACGGTGGCTATATCAAACCTCATACCGACATGCCGCGGAAACTCATCACCTTTGTGTTTTCGATGACCAAGCCGGGAGAGTGGAATTCGTCCTGGGGCGGAAGCACGGATGTCGTTTGGCCAAAGGATCCGCGCAATTTGTATAATGAGGGCAACAAATATTTCGACTTCGACAAAGTGACTACGCTGAAAAAAATGGACTTCAATCCGAACCAAGCCGTTATTTTCGTCAAGACCTGGAATTCGTGGCACGCCGTTTCGCCGCTTCACGCGCCCTCCGGCGAAAATCTGCGCAAGACCCTCACCGTGAATATCGAACGCAAGGTTTAGCGCGTCGTCTATCTGCGGTGGCTCGCCAGCATTTGGCCGAGTCTTTTTTCAACCTCTTCCATCACCGCGGCCCAGCCGCGGCCGTTCTTCGCGACAATCGTGGCGGCGGGGTAATAGGGCGTGCGATCGGTGCCGACCGGCCAAATGCGGCGAAAATTGTCGTCGATGATGATGATCACGGGCACGCCCAGCGCGCCGGTGAGATGCGCGCCCGTGTTGCTGATCGTGACCACGGCGTCGAGGGAAACGATCTGCGCCGCGAAGCGGTCCATGTTGGTGAGTTGGTCGACGCTCGCATCGTTAATGATCGTCTTCTGCGAGCCGGCCGCGAGCCGCGCGAGTTCGCCCGTCACCTTGCCGTATTGCAACGACACGAATTTCGCGTCGACGGACGCAATCAGCGCGATCCAATCGTCGAGTTCCGGCGTGTCCTTGGCATAGGCCGAGCTTCCCCAGGAAATGCCGATCAGCGGCTTGTCGCCGGAGCCGCGGTAGCGGGCGGATAATTCTTCGACGATTTTCGCCTCCGGCCGCAACGGCACGAAGCTGCGCGCGACCGCCTCGGCGTCGGCGCCGCAATAGGCGTTAACGTGCTCGAAGCCCGCGATCTTGTCCGCCTCGGCATAGGCGGCCGTTTTATTTCCGGCGCTCGCCGCGCGCACATCCACGTTTGCAAAGCTCCGGCCGAACAACGGCGCGAGCCGCGGTTCGATCAGTGCGATGCACCGCTTCACGCGTTTGGCCGCCTCGGCAACGAAGCGCCCGTACTGGAGCGTGCCGCTCATGCCCTGCGCTTCGTTCTCGACAAAATTGACCAGCAGCGTGCCGGGCACGTCTTCCCCGCTCCACTCCTTCGGATCGGCACCGCGCGCCAGGCGGCGGCTTTCGAGCCGCAGCCTTCCCGACCGCCCGTAATCGCCGAGCCGCGATAGTGCGATCCCCATTTCTTCCATCAGCCGTGCGTCGCGCGCGGCTTCGGCGAGCGTCGCGATCTCGCGCGCTTGTTCGAGCGCGGCTGTCCACTCGCGTTTCTCGACCGATTGTCGAAAGCGCGTCATACGGCGGGCGAGCGCCGGCGAGCGCAGCCAGCGCCGGATACGCCGCCGCGATGTTTTCAGGCCGTCGCCGATCTTGAAGATCACCTTGCCGATCCGGAAACCAAAATCCGAGCCGCTAAAGCTGTCCGGCGCGAACATGCGGCCTTTGGCGGCGGCGGCGAGCTGGCGCAGAATGGAAGGCATCTAATTCCCGGGGGCGGTTTGCTTGCCAAAGTGGGACGGCTGTGTTTTCTAGCCCTTCCGCGGTCCTTCCGCCACGACCGGGTTCGATTGATGGCAAATCCTTTTCGCATTTTCATCGGCTGGGACAAGCGCGAGCCGATCGCCTATGACGTCGCGAAGTTTTCGCTCGAGCGGCGCGCGTCGATCCCGGTGCAGGTGAGCGCGATCAAGCTCGACGATCTGCGCGCGCGCGGCCTCTACCGGCGCGCGGAAGACCCGCTTGCCACCACCGAGTTCACCTATTCGCGGTTTCTGACGCCCGCGCTTGCCGGCTACCAGGGCTGGGCGCTGTTCTGCGATTGCGATTTTCTCTTTCTTGGCGACATCGCGGGCCTTGCCGAATACACCAAGACGCCGAAGGCGGTGTATTGCGTGCAGCACGACTATCAGCCGAAAGAATCGATCAAGATGGACGGCAAGGTGCAGACCACCTATCCGCGCAAGAACTGGTCGTCGCTGATGCTCTTCAACTGCGAGCACCCCGCCGTCAAAGCGCTCACGCCCGATGTCGTCAATCGCGAGACCGGCGCTTATCTGCACCGCATGCAGTGGGCGAGGGACGAGGACATCGGCGCGCTTCCTTTCACGTGGAACTGGCTCGAGGGCTGGAACGAGAAGCCCGCCAAGGGCACGCCCAATGTCGTGCACTTCACCCGCGGCGGCCCCTGGTTCGCCGAGTGGCAGAACGTCGATTACGGCGACCTCTGGCTCGAGGAGCGCGACGCACTTGCCCGCGCTAGCTCTTCCGCCGCCTAGTCCACATTTTTCGCCGACACCACGAGCCGCCGCGCGTAGAGCGAGCCGGGCGAGGCGCAGACTTCCCAATAGCGCTTTTCTTCCGGGCTCAAAGCGTTGCGCGCCTTGCTTGCGCAATACGCTTTCATCGGCAGCGCGAGCAAATGCTCGAAGAAATGCGTGCGCGCCTCCTCGAGGCAGGGGTGCAAGGCGATCTCGCCGAAGCCCGCGAGCTTCAAGTGCAGGTAAAGGTGCGGAAAGCTCCACGGCATGATGTGCATGTGGGTGCCGGGCTTGATCTTGCCGGCGAGCGAGGGGAAGCCGGGAAAGAAGCCGCGGGTGAAATATTGCAGCCGCGCGCCGGGGTACCAGGTGTTCGGCGTCGTGACGACGAGCGTGCCGCCGGCATTCAGGTGCCGCTTCGCCGATTTGAGAAACAGGCCGGGGTTGGCGATGTGCTCGATCCCCTCGCAGCTCACGATCATATCGTAGCGGCCTAAGCTTTCGGGCACGCCGCTTTCCAGGTCCGCGGCGAGAAACCGGCGGTAGCCCTTGGGCTGACCTGCATAGAGATCGATGCCGTCGATCGCGACGTCGGCGCCGTTCACTTCGTCGGCAAGCCAGCCCTCGCCGGAGGGAAGATCGAGGATCGTGCGCGGCTTTACCGCGCGCGCGATCTCGCCGACGATGGGCCGGTAGCTTTTCATCACGCTGGTCATCGCGGGATTGATAGCGTGCGGGGCTGTGCCTGGCTAGGCGCGCGGTCGTTTTGCGATCGCCCCGCGAAAGATCCCCTCCATCGCGTCCAACATCGCGGCCTGAGTGTGTTTTTGCTCGACCTCGCGGCGACCGGCGGCGGCAAGCCGGCCGGCGAGCGCGCGGTCGTCGAACAGCCGCGCGATCGCTTCGGCGAGCGCCGCCGGATTTCCGGCGGGAACGACGAGTCCGTTCTCGCCGCCGCGCACGAGTTCCGGAATCGCTCCCGCCGCCGTCGTCACCACCGGCAGCGCGCAGGCCATGGCCTGCATCAGCGCTTGCGGCAATCCTTCATTCTCGGTCGACGGCAGCACGAAAACATCGAGCGCGCGCAGCCACGGCAGCACGTTGTCCTGCCGGCCCGCGAGCGTAACGCGCTCACCGAGGCCGAGCTCGGCGATTTGCGCGCGCAGCGCCGGCTCCTGCGGTCCGTCGCCGACGACGACGAGGCGAACGCCCGCCAGCCTTGGGTCGGTCATCGCCGTGACGAGAAAGCGATGGCCCTTCCAGCTTCTGAGCGTGGCGACGATGCCGATCAGCTTCGCCTCAACTGCAAGTCCGAGCGCCGTTCGCGCCGCGGCGCGGTCGCCGGGCGTGAAGCGGCCGAGATCGGTGCCGGTGGGAATCGCCACGATGTGCGCGGGATCAAGCGAAAGCCGCTCGATCAGCACGTTGTTGATGAAGATACCGGTGGTGACGACGCGCGCCGGCACGCGGCCGTAGAGCCAGCGGTTGAGCGGCCCGCGCGCGACCGCACCGGAAATATGCCGCAGCCGCACGATGGTCGGCCGAGGGCTGAGGAAGCGCGTCGCCGCCGCCACCAGCCAGCTGTCGGAAGAGGAATGGCTGACGATGATTTCGGGCTCGAATTCGCGGATGAGCGCGCGCAGCGCCCGGAGCGATCGCAGCCTTCGGCGGTCGAGTGCGACGGCGTGAACCGGAATGGCGCGACGCTTCGCCGCTTCGAAAATTGCGGCCTCGGGAGGCGCGGCCAATTGCACGTCATGGCCGCGTGCGCGCAAGCCTTCGGCCTCGTCGAGGATGCGGATTTCCTGCCCGCCCCAGCCCTTGGAGGCCTCGGTGTGAAGGATCTTCATGCGCGCGCACTCATCGCGCGCACGCGCTCCTGCACCGCAAGCACGCGATCAACCATGCGCTCGATGCCGAACGCCTCGGCGATCGCGCGCGCGCGGGGCGCCGTCTCGGGTTTGGCCGCGAGATCGAGTGCCGCGCGCAATGCCTCCGCCAGCCCCTCGCGGTCGAGCGCGTCGCGCACTAGGCGCAGATCGAGCTGCCCGACGATATCGCGTGCGCCGCAGCCGGTCGTCGTCACCACCGGCAATCCGCAGGCGAGCGCCTCGATCACGGTCGAGGGAAAGGGATCGTAGAACGAGGGAAGGATCAGCGCGTCGGCGGCGGCGTAATAGGGCAGGGGATCGGCGGCGCCGATCAGGCGAAATTGTTTGCCAAGTCCTACGCGCTCCGCCTCGGTAACGAAGCTTGCCGGACGCCGGTCATGGCCGATCGCCCAAAGCTCGGCGTCGCGGGCGGCGGCGGCATGGATCGCCGGGCGCAATCCCTTGCGCTCGAAGCCGGAACCGACAAACAACGCGACCGGCCTTGCCGCCGGAACGCCGAGCTTGGCGCGAACCGCGGCACGATGCTCATTCCGCGCCTCCGGACGAAAGCGCGCAAGATCGATTCCGTTCGGCACGAGATGAATGCGCGCACGCGGAAATCCGAAATGGCGAACGATATCGTCGGCGACCATTTCGGAATTAACGATCACTGCTTGCAATCGGGAGCTCGCGAACAGCTTGCGCTCGAGGGTAAGGGTGTTGCGATGAAACAGGCTGAGGCGATTCGTGAGCCGACCAACAGATGCTTGTGTCCGCTGCTTCTGCTCGAGATAGGCCGCGTGCACGCCGTCGCCGGCGCGAAAGATATCGCAGCACGGAACGCGCTCATGTGCCTGCACGAGCGCCCCCTTCTCGTGCGCGATTAGGCGGCAGGCGGCACGCGCGAACAGCGTCTCGCGGAAAGCGCGCGTGATCTTCGGCGGGTCGCAGCGGATGAATTCGATGTCGCCGCCGCCGTGCCAAGAGCGACCCAGGAGCGCGACGCGCTTTCCCCGCGCGGCGAGCGCCGCGAGCAAGCGGTCGAGGATCAGCTCGGCGCCGCCAAATTGCGAGAATTGCTGGCGGACGAAGACGATGCGATCGGCTTCCGGCTGGACGGGCGGGGCGGGGTGCGGCATGGTCGAGCCTTCTCAATCACGTCGCCGGTCGTTTTGGAAGAAGAGTGCCGCGCCTTTCCCTGATCGTGATTAGCAAGAACGAGGAGGCGGCGATAGCCCGCTGTCTTCGCTCGGCGAATTTCGCCGATGAGATCGTTGTTGTCGACCACGCAAGCACCGACAAGACGGTCGAGATCGCGCGCGCGCTCGGCGCCCGCGTGATCGTCACCCCCGATTGGCCGGGCTTCGGGCCGCAGAAAAATCGCGCGCTGCAAGAGGCCACGGGCGACTGGGTCCTGTCGCTCGACGCCGACGAATGGATCGAACCCCCGCTCGCCGCCGAGATCCGGGCCGCGATCGCGCGCGCGGACGCCGCCGACGGCTATGCAATCCCCCGCCGCTCGCGTTTTTGCGGTCATATCGTCCGCCACGGCGACTGGCGCGGCGATCGCGTGCTGCGTCTCTTTCGCAGGAACCGCGGCCGCTTCTCCGACGATCATGTCCACGAGCGCGTGATCGTCGAGGGCCGCCTCGCGCGCCTTTCCTCCCCGCTCGAGCACGATTCGATCACCGATCCCGCCGACGCCGCCGACAAGATCGAGCGCTACGCGACGGCCGCCGCCGCGCAGCTCGCGGCGGAAGGCAAGACGTCGAGCCTCGCCAAGGCCGCCATCCGCGGCTGGGCTGCGTTCCTGCGGAGCTATCTTCTTCGCCTCGGTTTTCTCGACGGCCGCACCGGCCTTCGGGTCGCGGACTACAATCGCCGCTACACCTACGAGAAATGGGCGCGGCTCGCGAAGTGCCCGCGCCGCTCATAAGCCGGCGCGCCGTCTGCGCTTTCTCGCGCTCGCCTGCAGCTGATGGGAGACGTTGATGATGCGGGCGCGCAGCCGGTCCCAGGCGCCGATTTCCCCCGCCGTGCTTGCGGCGGTCTTTTCGACGATCAACAGCGAGCCCACTCGCTCGACCGCGCGATAATTGCGGTAGCGCGCGAGAAAGCGGTCGACCGCGAGCATGACGCCGGGAAAATCATGGTTGTAGTCGTGAAAACAGATCACCCCGCCCGGCTCAAGCAGTCTCGTCCAAGCAAGGTCGTCGGTGACGTGATGGATCTTGTGCGAGCCGTCAACGAATATGAACGAGAAGCGCTCGCCGGTGCGCGCGGCTTGCTGGAACGCCGGCCAGCTCATGCCGACGCGAAAATCTACCTTGTCCGGATCCAGCCCCGCGCCGGCGAGGTTCTTCCGCACGATTGCCATCTGATCGGGAAAATATTGCATCGGATCGACCACGACGAAAGGCGGCCGTTCCGCGTCGGAATAACAGCGCATCAATTCCTTTAAGGTACCGCCGGCCGCGGTGCCGATTTCGAGATGCGCCCCTTTCAGCGGCCGCCGCTTGATCAAGGCAAGAAGCGCCGCCAGCTCGTGGTCGGGAACTTCCGAAGCCCGTGTGGTGGCGCTCGGTCTCATGCGTTTTTTACGCTCGACAAATAAGCCCCCGCGCATCTAGCAATGCCGTTTCTGCGCCGGTTATAAAGCCGAAATCGCGGGTCGAATACAGGGATCGTCGTGGTGTGAGCGATTTCGGTCCGCGCCAGACCGCATGCCACAAGATCGATCACCGCTGCTCGCACATGGTGCCGCATGCCTGAAAAAATCATTCCTGAGATCTCCGCCGGCGAGGCGGCGCGGTCCTGCCGTTACGCCTTTCGCCCGATCGGGCCTCTCGTGGTCGCGGATTTTTCTTCGTTAACGCGCCCTTAATGCGAGGCTGTTGTGAATCCTGGCGGGATCCCGTCAAGGACACGCGCCTCGTGGCTCAATCCGGAAAGTGGTGGATCGCCGTCGGCGCCGGCGGGCTGCTTTTGGCCTTTGCGCCTTTCCTCGTGGTCGATCAGGCGCTTCGATTCTATGCCGAGCGCCAGGCGCAGGCTCGTCTCGACGGGCTTGCCTCGAACGCGCTCGGTCTCGTCGAGACGCGCCTCGAACAGGCGACGACCATGCTTGTCGATCTCGCCGCCATGCGCGTCGATCACTGTGGCCCCGAGGCGCTCGCTTCGATGCGGCGCGCGGTCTTCGCCACCAACCCGCTCAAGGAACTCTCGATCCTCGACGCCAGCGGCCGGACGCTCTGCACCCATATCGGCGCCTTCGCCGAAGAGCGAACGCTTTCGCGTGAGATCAACCTTTCGAGCCGGCGCCTGTCGCTCGCCATGGTGCGTTTCCGCGACCGCCCCGAGCGCGCCTTGCAGCTCCGGCTCGAGCGCGCGGGCGGCGGTTCGATCGCGGCGCTCGTCCCCGGCGACGCGCTGTTGCCCGAGGCGAGCCAAGAAGAGACGAACGGCAGCCGCCGCCTGCGGCTCGCGCTCGACGGCGGCGACGTGATCGCAGCGCGCCCGGGCGGCGAAGAGGGCGGGAGTTTCGACGAGGACGGATCGCTTGCCGCCCGGCGGCGCTCCGAGCGATTTCCCATCAGCGTCGACGCCGAGCGCGGCCGCGGCACGATCGCGGAGGAGTATCGCGACATCCTGCTGATCGGCCGGCTCGGATCGATTCTGGTGACGGGCTTCGCATTTATTTTCGTTTGGCTCTCCATTCGCCGCAACCGCAACGATCCGGTCGCCGAACTCAAACGCGCGATCGCGGGCGGCGAGATCGTCCCCTTTTACCAGCCGCTCGTCGACATCAAGACCGGCCATATCCACGGCGCCGAGGTGTTGGCGCGCTGGCGGCGCCCCGACGGCGCGCTGATACCGCCGGTGCGCTTTATTCCTTTGGCGGAGGAGTCGGGCCTCATCTACGACATGACGCGCGCGCTGATGCGGCGCGCGCGCGACGAGATGGGCGCGCTCTACGGCGTCCGCCCGCGGGTCAAGATCGGCTTCAACCTCTTCGCCGGCCATTTCACCGACGGCCGCATCGTCGCCGACGTGAAGGAAATCTTCGGCGGTTCGCCGATCGCCTTCGACCAGATCGTGCTGGAAGTGACCGAGCGCTCGCCGCTCTCCGACCTCGCGGAAGCGCGCCAGGTCATCGCCGCCCTGCAGGCGCTCGGCTGCCAGGTCGGCATCGACGACGTCGGCACCGGCCACGGCGGCTTGTCGTATCTCCTGAAACTCGGCGTCGACCTCATCAAGATCGACAAGATGTTCGTCGACGCGCTCGGCACCGAGCGCTTTTCGCAAACCATCATCGAGACGCTCGCCGAGCTTGCACGCAACATGAAGATCGAGGTGGTCGCCGAGGGCGTCGAGACCTTCGAGCAGGTCGAATATCTGCGCGCCAAGGGCATCCGGGTGGCGCAGGGCTACGTGTTCGCGCCGCCCTTGCCGGGCTCCTCCTATGCCGCGCTTCTGGAGGCGATGGAAAACCCGGAACCCGTAGCGGGTCCGGTGCCGCTGTTCGCCCGGCGCGCCGGCTGAACCGGCGTCCGCGAAAATCCTTCTTCAAGCTGAATCGGAACGGCAGGCGCGGCCCGTAAGAGATTCTCGTGATTGAATAATTTTGCCCACGCTGAATTGAAGCGCGAACGACCTGAATCAAATTTTGAAGCTATTCCCGCTCGCATTCAACCGCGGCGGCCAAGCCGCTTGCAAGATTCATGGATTCTCAGGCAGCGCGCGGTTTCTGCCCGTCACTTCCGGTCGCGCCCGTTTCGGACAAGGGAAGGGCGGCCTCGCGGCCGCCCAAGTCATTACGCCACGCCGGGAGGAGCAATCGAGGAGCCTGTGCGAGCTCCAATCTGGTCCGTGGTGTACGAATCACTTTGTCTCATTAACTGTATCATTGGCGCGATCGTCGGACAGGATTTGCCCGCCCATTCGCGAAACTAGCGGTGGATAATTGATGGAAAGCTGGCCTCCGGCGATGGCCGGGGTTGGGTGCCGGACGCCGCTAGACCGCCGTGGGGGATGAAAAGCAGAAAACGAGCACTGCCAGCATGGCCGCGAGAAGAAAAATGGGCGGCAGAGGCGCTTGCCCGCGGACGAAACTCACGGCCGCCAGCGCGATCCTCCGCCGCAGCGAGAGCGATCGATAGCGTTTGATCAACGCCATCTTCCGGCGCTGGATCTCCGCCGCCATCGTGCCATCCTTGCGCGCGTCGAGATAGCTCTCGTCGGGATAACCGCGCGCCTGCAGCCGGTATTCGGTGAAGACCGCGTGCCGATGCAGGCGCTCGAGAAAGCAGCGCAGGTGAATGGCGGCATCTTCCGCGATCGCTTCCAGGCGGGCGCCGGCGCGGGCTTGGATTTCCGCCTCGGCCCGGCCGAAGGTCTCCTCGATCTTGCCGCGCGCATAGCGTGCCGCCGCGCTCCAATAGGCGAGTTCCGCGCCCGCATCGAAGCGCATGCCGTCGAGCCGGATGCGGCCGCCACGGAAGTCGTCGAGATCGATGGGCTCGCCGCGCGCAAGCTCGTGCCACTTGAGGTACCACTCGTTGGCGAGCCGCGAGAATTCCTGCTCGAGTTCCGCCGCGAGCCGGCGGCCGAAAGAGGTCATGCGCTCCATTCCGATGCAAAAGCCGGTGCAGCGTGCCGGGGCCGGGCAAACAATCCGCTATAAATTTATCGACAATTGTTGCTAAGGGCCCGCCATCACCGCCGTTCCGTCCCTCGCCGCCGCCCGAAGCGTGTGGGCGGCGCGGTCGCGATAGCCCGCGCCGGTCGGCGCGAAAAAGAACAACCCCGGAGAGCTGGCAAGGCCGTCCGGGGTCGAAGATTGAAGCGGATTCGGGTCGCAGAGAAGAACCCGATCGCCCATGAGCCTAGCCGGAAGGTCTTTCGCGGCGGTGAATCGCGAATGGTTAACTCCGCTAACGGCGGTTAACCATGCGCGGCATGGCAAAGCCGAAGCCCGCGCGGGGACTTTCGGCGCGGAACTGAAACGCCGCGACCGCGTTGAAACGCTGGCATTCCAGCGGTCAGCGCCCCGCAATGCACGCCTAATTTGATCATAATTCTGTGCCGCCTTTAGATCTGGACGACAGGGGAGGTCATCGATGCCGATTATTTTTACCTTGGGGCGAGTTCTTTTCGTTGTGATCTTCCTTCTCTCCGGCGCGACCAAGCTGTGGGACATCCCCGGTACCGCAGCGATGGTCGCGGCGAAGGTTACGGTGCCGGCGGCGCTCGCGGGCCTGGCGGCGCAAGCCGAGACAATGACCGGAATGCAGACGCCGCAGCTCCTCGCCATTCTGTACGCCGCGGGTGAGATCATCGCCGGCCTGATGATCGTATTCAATTTCGGCACGCGGCTCGCCGCCTTGGCGCTGATCCTGCTTACGATCGCCGCCACCTACTACTTCCACGATTTCTGGAATCAGGCAGGCCCCGAGCGGCTCGACAACATGGCCCATGCGCTGAAGAATCTCTCCATCGTCGGCGGCTTGCTTGTGTTCTTCGCGCTCGGCTCCTGGCGGCCGTTTTCCGAGCGCGAGGGGGAGTATTATCCGCGCCGCGAGGAAGCGCTGCGCGAAGAGCCGATGCCGCACTGAAATCCGCAAATATTCTTTGCGCCGCGGGTCGCAACGCACTATCTCTCCGCCGTCATCGCAGCGGAGGGGAACATGCGCGGCACCCGGAGCATGAATTGGCTGAACTCGATTCTGATCGCGGCGGCTCTCTTGCTGCCGGCGCCGCCCGCACGCGCCGCCGACGAACCCGATCTCATCTTCCGGCGCTCGACCGTGTTCAATCTCTTGTCGCCGAACGACAAGCTCGGCACCTACGGCCTCGACGACCCGGAGGTCGACGGCGTCGCCTGCCATTTCACGGTGCCCGAGAAGGGCGGCTGGAAGGGCTGGCTCGGGCTTGCCGAACAGGTCTCCGACATCTCGCTCTCCTGCCGGCAAATCGGGCCGATCCGCATCAAGCAGAAGTTCGAGCAGGGCGAGGACGTCTTCCGCCAGCGCCGCTCGCTGTTCTTCAAGAAGATGCAGATCGTGCGCGGCTGCGATCCGAAGCGGAACACCCTCGTCTACATGGTGTTCTCCGACCGGCTGATCGAAGGCTCGCCGGAGAACTCGACCTCCTCGGTGCCGATCATGCCGTGGGGCGCGGGCGACCAGATTCAGAAATGCGCCGATTGGGTCGCGAAATAGCCTTTCACCGCGCCACGAGCGGCGCGTAGCCGAGATGCAGCCCGGCGTCGACGAGCAGCGTCTCGCCGGTGACGTGGCGCGCGGCGTCGGAAATCAGGAATAACGCCGCATCGGCGACGTCCTCGGCCTTCGAGGCGGCCTTCAGCGGCGTTGCTTTCACGACGTTTTCACGGATGCCGGCAGTCACTTGTTCGCCAAACGCGTCGGTGAACCAGCGCGTGTCGATATAGCCGGGGCAGATGGCGTTGACGCGGATTTTCGGCGCCAGCGCGCGCGCGAGCGACAGCGTCATCGTATTCAGCGCTCCCTTCGAGGCGGCGTAGGCGACCGAGGAGCCGATGCCGGTGACGCCGGCGATCGAGGAGGTCATCAACACGCTCGCCGCTCCCGCTTTCTCCAACAGCGCGCGGCAGGCGCGGACCACCTGGAACGGGCCGACGGTGTTGATCGCGAAGATGCGAAGGAAATCGTCCTTCGAAAGCCCGTCGAGATCGGCGTGGTTCGCGACGTGCTTGGTGATGCCGGCATTGTTCACCAGCGCGTCGATTTTTCCGTAGCGCGAGGCCGCTTCCGCGATCTTGCGGCAATCGGCGTCCTCGCCGACGTCGCCTCGCGCGATCGTGGCCTCGGCGCCCGCCGCCCGTACCGCGTCCGCGGTCGCTTCGGCTTCTTTCAAGCTCTTGGTGTAATTCACGATCACCGCCTTGGCGCCGCGCTTCGCCGCCCCCAGGGCGATCGCGGCACCGAGGCCGGTCGCCGAGCCGGTGACGACAATCACCTTGTCTTCGAAGTCGCGCATCGGTTGCCCCCCTTTGTTTTTCGACGGCGCAGGATAGGCCAAGTCATTCCAATTTCGAATAAGATTTCGCTCGATTTCTTGATCCCGGCCCGCCGTCCGCGCCGTTCCGGCCGGCGCCGCATTCGCGGGGCGAATGGCAGTGATCCGGTGTCGCGCGCGGGATGTACAGCGCGATGAGGCTGGAGGGCGGTGGGCTTTTTGCTCGCCGCCCTCGTCATCCTCGCCTTCACGCGCGACGCGCCGCGCGCCTGGCGGCGGCGAGAAGTCTGAACGTTCGTTCAGGGCGATGGCAGGATTGCGCAAGTTTCGACAAATCGTCGCCACGGTGGTGTGATTGTCTTCGCAGGCTAGGGGGCTCCACCGGCTGCAGAGCAGCCCGAGGAGGGACCCGGATGTGCGACTACAGTCTCTATGGCGTAGCGTCGCGGCCCGCTGAGGTCGGCGACAAACTGGTGACCACCCACTTCACCAACTCCTTTACCCGCGGCTTTGCGGCGGTCGGCGCGCCGAACGTCGCGGTATGCCTTCGTCCGGGCACCGAGCTTGCCTTCGAGAAGAACGCGGTGTGCAAGGCCGCCTACGGCTTCCTGCCCGATCGCAAAATCGGCGAGAAGGCCGCGCGCTTCCGCCAGATCAACCGCGAATGGCCGAACACGCATCACGACGCGCTCGAATTCGCCGGCGGCGAAATCGTGCTGTTGACCCGCATGATCGAAGGCCAGCGCGCGACCGTGCTGCAACTGCCGGCCGGCGTGCACGACGAAGAAGCAGCGGAGCCCGCGCAAGAAACCCGCGAGCCGCTCGCCCTCTGAACTGAGCGGCGCCGCCGCGCGATCTGCGAGCCTTGCCTCTCCGCCGAGAGGAGAGGCGATCGCGCGCCCAGATCGGGCTTCTGACGCCGGCCTTCTTGGCGTAGGCTCCCGGCCGAGAAATCGGTCAGGGAGGCAGTCATGGCCAAGGTAGCGGCGAAGCTCATCATCCGCGGCAAGAATCAGGCGCATCACTGGTGGTGGTTCGCGTTGCTCGGAATCGTATTGATCGCCGGCGGCGCGTTCATGCTCGGCCATCTTACCGCCGCGACAATCGTGAGCGCGATCTTCATCGGCGCCGCCTTCCTCGTGCTCGGCGCCTTCCAGATCGTGAAGGCCTTCAATACGCGGCGCTGGAGCGGCGCGCTGCTCAACGCCGGGCTCGGGGCGCTCTATGTGCTCGCGGGCGCGGTCCTGTGGGCGAACCCGGTCGCGGCGGCGATTTCGCTCACGCTGCTGCTGGCGATCATGCTCGTCGCCTCGGGCCTCGTGCGGCTGTGGCTCGCCTACAGTCATTGGCCGGTCATGGGCGGCCTGCTCGCGCTCTCCGGCGTGATCGCCATTCTCGCCGGCCTCGTGATCTTCTTCGGCTGGCCGGCGACGGGGCTGTGGGTGCTCGGCCTCGTGCTCGCGATCGACGTCCTCTTCCAGGGCTTCGCCTGGCTGATGTTCGGCTTCGCGCTCAGGCCGAAAGCGTGAGGAGAACGCCATGCCCGAAGTCGTCGTCTATCTCGCCGAGGGCCGCACGCTCGATCAGAAGCGCGGCCTGATGAAGGACATCACCGACGCGGTGGTGCGGAACTGCAAGGTCGAGCCCGGTGTTGTCACCGTGTCGATCATGGAGACGCCGAAGATGAACAAGGCCAAGGGCGGGGTGCTGTTCAGCGAAATGCCGCCGAAGAAGTAGCCCGATGGCCCACGATCATTCGCACCACGAGCCGAAATGGAAGCACGACGGGGTGCGCGTGATTCCCGGCAGCCAGCTCGATCCCAACACCGCGCAGACGCCGGGCATGGATCGCAAGGCGGCGATCAACGCCGCCCGCGTCGGCGCGCAGAAGATCTGGGCCGGCACCGTCACCATCCACCCCAACGCCAAGACCGGCGCCCATCATCACGGCGCGCTCGAGAGCGTGATCTACGTCGTGCGCGGCCGCGCCCGCATGCGCTGGGGCGAGCATCTCGAATTCGTCGCCGAGGCGGGGCCGGGCGATTTCATCTACGTGCCGCCCTACGTGCCGCATCAGGAGATCAACGCCTCGACCGACGCGCCGCTCGAATGCGTGCTGGTGCGCTCCGACAACGAGGCGGTGGTGGTGAACCTCGACATCGAGCCGGTGGAGAAGCCGGAAGCGGTGAAGTGGATCGATCCGATCCACAAAACTTGAGCGGCTTGTATTCAGGCGCTGGTGTCGACGACCAAGCCGGTGCCGGGGGCCTTGCCCGCCTGCGCCGCGTTTTTCTCCGCAATGCCGGAAATTCCGTTCTTGCTCTTGTCGGCGGCGGGATCCTGCGCCGCCTTCAGCAGCGCGGCGAGCGAATAGCTTTGCGCGAACTTGCTGGCCGCGGAACAACTCGAACAACTGCTCATGCAATATTCCCGCCCGCATCCTCGTCGGCGCGCGCAAACAATTCGTTAAACGCGGCTGACGTTTGCGTGATCGCATCTGCGGCGGACCGGTGCTATGGGCCTGGTTTGAAACCGTAGCGGCTGAATCGGGCAGGGCGCGCAGGAAAACCATGGGCCTCGGTCGTCGGTTGTTTCTCTTCTGGCTGATCGCAAGCGCCGCCTGGCTCGGGCTGGTCTATTTTTATCTAACGGCGGGCGGCTGGTGGCCGGGCAAATGGGAAGTCTTCTACACGCTGCGCGAGGATATCGGCGAGCCGCCGGATACGTCGTACGGCCTCGACACGCCGCTGCCGCGCCCGCTCTACGAAATTATTCGCTCACCTTCGCAGGAAAGGCTGCCGGTCGTCTTCCAGCCGCGCGGCCAGCAGGGCGGCTCGCAATGGGACCACCGCCTGAATATCGGGCAGTGGGTGCCGCGCGAATTTCCCGACGGCGCCAAGCTCTGGCTGCAGCCTGCGCTTGCCGAAGCCGATAAGAATTATATCGCGCAGCAATTCTGGAACCAGCGCTGGTCGCGTTGGGACATGCTGCTCCGCCCGTGGCTTCCGTCGGCGTTGATTCCGCCCTTGGGGCTGTTGCTGGCGCTGTGGGCCGCCCGCGCCAATTCGCCTCGCATTCTGGAACCAAAAGCCCGTTTCCGGGTTGTGCGATGGCAGACAGAGATTTGCGTCGTCTTCCTTCGCATTTGGACGGGAGGGACTGATGTATTTGTCAGGTGAAAGCTTACTCGTCATCTTGCTGGTCGGCCTGATTGCCGGATGGCTCGCCGGTGAAATCGTCGCCGGCGGCGGCTTCGGCCTGATCGGCGACATCGCCATCGGCATCGTCGGCGCCTTCATCGGCAGCTGGCTGTTGCCGCATCTCGGGATCCGTATCGGCGGCGGCCTCGTCAACATGATCATCGTCGCCACCATCGGCGCCGTGGTGCTGTTGATTCTACTTTCGCTCTTCCGCGGCGGCGGCTGGGGCTGGGGCTACCGGCGGCGCTACTGGTGGTGAGTCCGCGGACCCTCGAACGCTGACGGGCAGCCGGCCGGCGTCATCGCGCCGGCCGTTGCTTATGGCCGGGCTCCTCGCGACGGTTCTGTTCGCACCTGACCTGCGCTAAGAAAAGCGGGGGCTCGCATCGGCGAGCCGGGGGAGCGGAACAGCGTGGGCATCGGGCGCACCGCGTTCAAGGTTTGGCTATCGGCCAGCATCGTCTGGATCATCGCCATCGGCGTCATGGTCAATGCCGGCGGCCTTTTCCCCGCCCACTATGAGGCCGAATTTCCGCTGCGTGCCGACCTCGAGCCCTGGCAGCCGGGATGGAGGACGAGCGATCCGTTGCGCAAGCCGCTCTACGAGATCATTCGCCCGCCCGCCGCCGAAAAGCTTTCGCTCAAGTTTCACTACCGCGGCTATCAGGATGCGGTCTGGAACCAGCACATCAATGCGCGCATGCTGCCGGAGTTCACCTTCCCGAGCGGCGAGACGCTGGATTTGCCCGCCGCGCTGACCGACGCCGACCGCGACTACGTCCGCAAGGCGTTCTGGGATCAGCGCTGGAGCCGCTGGAAGGACGAGCTCGGGCCCTTCGCGCGGACGGCGATCTTCGTACCGCTCGCCGCGCCGGCGATTCTGTGGATCGTCAGGTTCTGGCGCGTGAAGATTTCCGGCAAGGCGCCGGCGCCGGAAGCGCCGCGGCTGCCCTATTCGCCGGCGATGGAGCGGCTCCGCAACATCACGCTCGCCGCGAGCGGCGCCGAAATCCTGCTCTGGCTCGTGCTCGGCGTCTTGAACCAGCGCGAGGACCCGCAGGCGCTTGCCGACGCCGCTTCCGTCATGTTCGTGATCATGCTGCCTTCGCTCGCGGCCTTCGTCATGAGTCTCCTCCGCCGCGGCCCGCGCACCGCGGCCGTGCTCGCGGCCTTCGCGCTGACGTGGCTGTTGCCGCAACTCACGGTACGCATTCTGCCTGTATCGTGGCTGCCGGCGTGAACCGCCGTGGTGGTCGACGTCAGCCGCGAAACCGCTCGGCGTAATCGAGGAGCATCTTCCGCGTCGAGCGGCCCGGGCCGAACGGGGCGGTATCGCTCGACAGCGCCGCGGCCTCGTTGAGCTTCTTGGCAAGCGGCAGCCCGGCCTTGGCGGCGCGCGCGCAGATGCCGTCGAGCCACACGATCGCGTCGCGCCAGTCCTTCTCCTGATCCTCGATCGAGAACAACAGCAGCGTCCGGCGCAGGAGCTCCGCCGTCATCGGCTCCTGCGGCAGCGTTACCGCCCAGGCGAAACTGTCGTATTTGCGGAAAAGGGCACGGACCGCTTCGCGCTCCGCGTCGGAGCCGGCGGCGTAGAAATCGATGATCGCCGCGACGAGGGCATCGGCTTCCGCGCGCACGCCGGCGCGGTCGAGCGCCGGCTGCCACGGCTCGGGCGCGGGCTTCCGCGCGCGCAGTCGCTTCAGCCAGCCGGGCTTCGTGACATCGATGCCGCTCTTGGCGATGGGGCGGATCGCGGCGTCGAGCGGCGCGATCGCTTGTTCGATGGCGGCAAGCGTTTTCAACTGCGGCTCATTGCTTCGGCGCCTGCGCTTCTTTCGGCTTCTCGCCCGCGACCGGCGTCTTGATGGCGATCCAGATCATCATGTCCCAGGCGTTGCGGATGGCGGCGACGATGAGCGTGATCAACCCGGCGGCCGCCGCCACGAACCCCCACTCCGACTGGCCGTAGAACAGCGCCGCCGCGACGAGCACGATGAGATAGGCGAGCGCGGGCAAGGGGGCGTAGAAGGTGCGATCGAGCAGATCGATCTCGTAGCGGCTGCGCGCGAGCCGGAACCACACCCGCCCCGCATAGACGAAGCCGGCAAGGCCGATGAACCCGGCGAGGCAAGCGAGCGAGAGCCAGCCGTGCAGCGGGACGAGGGCGAGAATGCAGAACACCAGCGCGGCGGCGAAATGCACCACCGTGGGGCCGAGAAAGACCTCGAGCGCCGGCCGGTTCTCCTCCTTGAAGATGCTCGCCCCGATCGAGACGGCGATGAACATCAAGCCCACCAGCGTCGCCGAGGCGGTGCCGAGGAGGATGAAGAAGTCGTGCCAGCCGTGGAAGAGTTCGGCGACGGAAGGGGGCATCGCTTATCCCACAATACTTTGTCATGCCCGGGCTCGACCCGGGCATCCATGATGAAGCGCAACGTGCGTTTAGAATCAGAATGGATTGCCGGGTCAAGCCCGGCAATGACGAGTTAAACCCGTCTTAACGGCCATGCGATATGGGGGCTCGAGGGCGATGCCATGGTCGAAGATCGCAAAATCGAAAATCGCCGATATTCGCGCATCCGGCCGAGCGGCCTGGTCTCGAAGACCGGCAAGCTCATCCTCGACCCGAAGGCGCCCGCCGTCGATTGCAAGGTCGTGGATCTCTCGGGCGGCGGCGCCTGCCTCGAACTTCTCGCTCCCGCCAGGCTGCCGCGGCGCTTCATGGTCGTCCACGGCGGCACCCGCAAGCACTGCAGCCTGGTGTGGCAAAAAGACCTGCGCTTCGGCGTCACTTTCTAGCGCGGCGGATCGTCTTTCTCTTTCGTCATGGCCGGGCTCGCAGCCAACCTTGGGCAGGCTGCGCAAGCTTGCCTGCGCGCCTTTCGTCCCTCCCCTTGATGGGGAGGGTGGCATAGCAGCCAAGCGTGCGCAGGCTGCGTAAACTTGCCTGCGTCGCGTAACCGGCGAGCCGGGTGGGGTGAACCACTAACGCTTATGGAATCCCCGCCCGACCGCTCGTTTCACTCGCGGCCACCCTCCCCGCAAGGGGGAGGGATACCGCCCCAACATTGCCCGATC